>Ga0114903_1000010_pt1 | contig 208981 bp, 223 predicted proteins | sample MalvirDeepMed_s2_FD_87289 | JGI IMG/M metagenome (GOLD analysis project Ga0114903, IMG submission 87289) | Marine viral communities from the Global Malaspina Expedition - Malaspina viral metaG DeepMed_s2 | ecosystem: Environmental > Aquatic > Marine > Oceanic | place: Mediterranean Sea...
CACAAGGATGCCCGGATCGACGCCGCGCTGAGCGAGGCCGACGCCCTCATCGCGACCGATGATACCAACCCCTATTTCCTCGAACTGCGCGGCCAGGTGCTGCTCGAATCGGGCCGGCCGGCCGAGGCGATCGTGCCACTGCGCAGGGCGACCGAACTGACCGGAGCACAGCCGCTGATCGCCTCCATGCTGGGTCATGCGCTGATCGCGACCGAAGACCCATCGCACCACGAAGAGGCGGAACAGGTGCTGCGCGCCGCGGTCGCCAAGGACCGGCTCAATCCCTTCGCATGGTATCAGCTGGGCGTGGTCTATGCCGCGCGTGGAGACATGCCGCGGGCCCATCTCGCCAGTGCCGAACAGCAGGTGATGACCCACAATTATATCGAGGCGCTGCGCAGCGCCCAGCGTGCCGAGGCCGCGCTGCCCGAAGGCTCTGCCGACTGGTTGCGCGCGCAGGATGTGCGGATGCAGGCGCAGGCCGCGCTCGAAGACGCGCGCGATCGCAGCTGAGGGAGCCGCCGTGATGAGGGAGAATATCCTGCGCGGGCTCGCCGTGTTCGCGCTCGCCCTGCTGGGCGGGCTGGTGGGTGCCGGCCTGTTTACCGCGACCGGCATCGGGAGCCGCTGGGCCGACCGGCAGACCGAGGCTTTCCTGCTCGAAAATCCCGAAATGCTCCAGCACATGGCGCAGGAACTGCAGGCGCGCGATGCGCAGGCGCGGTTGGCGGCAGCGGGCGACGAATGGCGCGAGCCCTTCCCCGGCGCCGTTCTCGGCAACCCCGAGGGCAGCCGCACGCTGTACGAATTTTCCGACTATAATTGCGGCTATTGCCGGATGAGCCAGGCGCATGTCGACGAATTGGTCGCAAGCGACCCCGAACTGCGCGTCGTGATCAAGGAATGGCCGATCTTCGAAGGCAGCGATGTTTCGGCGCGCATGGCGCTCGCCGCTGCGAAGCAGGGCAAGTATGCTGCCTTCCACCGCGCGCTGTTCGAAGCGGAAGTCGCGGACGAGGCAGCGATTGCGCGCGCCGGGCAAGCCGCCGGACTCGACATGGATCGCGCGCGCGAAGACGCCGCCTCGCAGGATGTGACGATGGAACTGATGCGCAATTCCTTGCTGGCGGAAGAGCTGGGCTTCACCGGCACCCCCGCCTGGATCACCGGGAACCGCATCCTCAACGGTGCGCAGGGCACCGACGCGCTGGCGACGGCGATTGCGGACGCAGCGGAGCCGTCGTGACCCGCCGGAGCGTGGCGGCGGCGCTGTCCGCCCTGGCCCTCACCGTACCAATGCTGGTCGCCGGAACGGGCGATGCCCGGGCCCAAACCGGGCAAGCCCTCCCCCCTATGGCTGCAACGCGCTCACCCTTGCCGACAGAAGTGGTCGAACTGCGCGCCAAGGATGCGCGCGTGTTGACGCTGGGCTATCGCCTGGTGACCGGCAATGCGCGCTTCTGCGAGGATCGGACCTATTCCGCCGGCCTGCTGCTGCACGACATGGCAACCTATGGCAGCGGGGCGACGCTGCGCACGCTGCTGGGGTTGACCGGCGATATCGGCGTGCAGGCGCTGGTGGCAGGCGGCCCGGCGCAGCGCGCAGGCCTGAGGGTTGACGATACCGTGGTCGCGATCGGCGAGATGGTATTCGCCGATATTCCCGCCAATGGCGCCAAACCGTGGGAGCGGATCGAAACGATCCGCGCCGAGGCCGAGCGTCTGCTGGCCGCGACGGGCACGCTGCCCGTCACCGTCATGCGCTCGGGCGCGCCCGTCACGCTCACCATCGAAGGCGTGCCCGCCTGCGCCAGCCGGTTCGAGATCGGCGAGGGAGATCGCGCGGTCGCGGACGGGCACCGCGTCGTGATCGGCCCCGATTTCGCGGGCGTCGATTATCCCGACCCGCTGCTCGCCGCGGTGCTCGCGCACGAGCTGGCGCACAACGTGCTCAAGCACCGCGCCTGGCACGAGGCCAATGGCGGGCGCAAGCGGGCGAGCGTGCGCCTGACCGAGCGTGAGGCCGACCGGCTGATGCCCTGGCTGCTCGTCAATGCCGGGTTCGACCCGGCTGCGGCGAGCCGGTTCATGCACCGCTGGGGCCCGCGCCATGGCGGCTGGATCTTCCGCGACCGTAGCCACGATGGATGGGACGAGCGCGCCGAATTCATCGAAGCGGAATTTGCGCCGATCGTGGCCAGTCGCGCAGCGGACGGCACCGTCGACTGGTCGCGGCATTTCCGGCGGACCGTGTTGCCTGCCGACTAGGCAGCGTCTTCGTCGAGCGCCTTGGCATAGGGCGAGGCGAGCGGCCTCGCCATCACCCGCCGGACCATCGGCTCGAAAAACTCCAGCGGTTCGCTGTCGTAGTCGGGATCGAACGCCGCCTGATCGTACGTCTCGCAGAAATGCTTGCACGCTTCGTAATGCGGATGATCGCGGAACGCCTCGCGCGCGTCCTTGTCCATGCCGAGGAAGTGGAAGTAGTAATATCCCTGGAAGGCGCCGTGGTTCTGGCAGATCCAGTGCACTTCCTCGCTTACGAACGGCTTGATGATCGCGGCGGCGACTTCGGGGTGGTTATAGCTGCCCAGCGTGTCGCCGATATCGTGGAGCAGCGCCATCACCACATAGCGTTCGTCACGCCCGTCGCGATGCGCACGGGTCGCGGTTTGCAGCGAATGTTCCAGCCGACACACCGGGAAACCGCCGAAATCGCCGTCGAGCAGCTTGAGGTGGTCGAGCACCCTGTCGGGCAGCCCCTTGGCGAAAGCGCGGTATTCGCTGCCGATGATCGCCCAATCCTCGGCCGTCCCTTCCTTCATCTCGCGGAATTTGGCGCGCTCGGCGACCGAGTGAAGCGTATCGGCAGGTTGCATCTCTCTCTCCTTGGCGCAGGAAACTAACCGATGGCCGCGTTGTGCGCAAAAGTTTGTGAGATTGTGCCGCCTTGCGCTAAAGCACGCGGATGATGGCCGTGCTGCCCTCCCGCCCCGCGCCCTTCTTCGCGAACAAGAATCGCGCCTTCTGGAACCTGCAATTTGCAGGCTGGGGCGGCGCGATGGTGCTGCGCAGTGTGCAGGGCCTCGCCAACGGGCAGGGCCTGGGCTTCCTGATGCTGGTGCTGATCGCCACGGTGATGAGCTTCTCGCTCAGCCTGTTGCTGTCGGTCGTCTACCGCAATCTGATCGGGCGCCCGCCGCTGGTGACGTGGGGCTTCACCGCGCTTGCGCTGGCAGCGGCAGTCAGCATGCAGGTGCTGATCGAGGCATGGGTCGCCGGGCTGTATTATTCCGACCGCGAGACGACGCTGACGCAGCTCTTCTTCCTCTACCTGTCGGTCGAGCTGCCGCTGCTGGGCGCGTGGACGGGGCTGTATTACGCGATCAACTATTTTCTCCAGCTGGAAGAGCAGGCCGACCGGCTCGAACGGCTCGAAGCGCAGGCGACGAGCGCGCAACTGGCGATGCTGCGTTATCAGCTGAACCCGCACTTCCTGTTCAACACGCTCAATTCGATCAGCACGCTGGTTCTGCTGAAGGAAACGGTGCCCGCCAACGCGATGCTCACCCGCCTTTCGCGCTTCCTGCGGCATACCCTGATTTCGCAGCCCGGCGGGATGGTGACTGTCGAGCAGGAGGTCGAGACGCTGAAGCTCTATCTCGATATCGAACGGATGCGGTTCGAGGAGCGGTTGCAGACCGAATTCGACATCGCCGATGAGGCGGCCGAGGCGTGCCTGCCCTCGCTGCTGCTGCAGCCGCTGGTCGAGAATGCGATCAAATATGCGGTTTCGCCACTGGAAGAAGGCGCGAAGATCTCGCTCTCGGCGCAGCTTTCGGGATCGCGATTGCGGCTGGTCGTGTCGGACACCGGGCCGGGGCTCAAGTCGCCGCTGGAATCCACGCGGATGGACCTGCCGCAAAGCGCCAGCCCCGATTCGACCGGCGTCGGCCTCGCCAATATCCGCGACCGGCTGGCGCAGGCCTATGGCGCCGAGCACCTGTTCGAGATCCGCTCGCCCGAAAAGGGCGGCTTCATGGTCATCATCGAAATCCCGTTCGAGCGCGAGGGCGAGGACGAGGAAACCGCGCTGGCCGTGCCCCCGCCCGAATTGACGACCCATCCTTCCCTGCGCGAAGGTGCGCGCCATATCGGGCAGGGATACGGGAAACACGATACGGACCTGCCCGTTGATGCACCGGCGTACCCCCGCGCCATAGGATAGTGACAAAATGACCATCAAGACGATCATCGTAGACGACGAGAAACTGGCAATTCAGGGCCTTCAACTGAGGCTGGAGCCGTTCGACGACGTGGAAGTGATCGACACCTGCTCCAACGGGCGCGAGGCGATCCGCAAGATCAAGACGTTGCGGCCCGACCTCGTGTTTCTCGACATCCAGATGCCCGGGTTCGACGGCTTCGGCGTGGTCCAGGGCGTGATGGACATCGAACCGCCGCTGTTCGTCTTCGTCACCGCCTACCAGGAACACGCGATCCGGGCCTTCCAGGCCAATGCGCTGCATTACCTGATGAAGCCGGTCGACGAGGACAAGCTGGCCGACGTAATCGAACGGGTGCGGCAGCGCATGAACGAGAAGCGCGGCGCGGACGAGGCGGAAAAGCTGATGAACGTGCTGGCCGAGGTGGCCCCCGAAACCGCCGAGGGCCTGCAGGAAGGCGCCGCCGACGGCGCCGACCGCTTCGAAAAGCTGCTCAACGTCAAGGACCGGGGCAAGATCTTCCGCGTGGAAGTCGACTCGATCGAGCATATCGAGGCTGCCGGCGATTACATGTGCATCTACACCGGCGACAATTCGCTGATCCTGCGCGAGACGATGAAGGATCTGGAACGCCGGCTCGATCCGCGCAAGTTCCAGCGCGTCCACCGCTCCACCATCGTCAATCTCGATCAGGTGCGACAGGTGAAGCCGCATACCAATGGCGAGTGCTTCCTCGTGCTGGGATCGGGCGCCGAGGTGAAGGTATCGCGCAGTTACCGCGACGTGGTCGCGCGCTTCGTGCATTGATTTTCTCGTTCGTGGCAGTTCGCTAGCGGCGAAGGCCTCCACGGTGGCGGCCTGATGGCCGTCGGGCAGTCGCCCTCTGGCTGCCGCGACCAGGATTGGATTTGGTGTGGGTTTTCAGCTTCAAGGATTCGATCTCGACGCCTTCGTGCGTGACACGCTGGCTGAGGATCTTGGGCAAGGCCTGCCCGGCGGCGGCCACGATGTGACCAGCGAAGCGGTCATCCCAGAGGATGCGCGCTTTTCCGGCGTGATGGACAGCCGTGATCCGATCGCGGTCGCGGGGCTGCCGATTGCTGCGGCGTTCTTCCGCGCGCTTGATCCCGGTTGTACCATCGAACAGCTGGTCGAAGACGGCGCGCAGGTGGCACCCGGCACCGACCTGATGCGGATCGAAGGCAATGCCCGCGCGCTGCTCACCGCAGAGCGCGCTGCCCTCAACACGGTGCAGCACCTGTCGGGCATCGCGACTCTCGTGCGGTCCTACGTCGAGCAGATGGATAATCCGGCGTGCACCCTGCTCGATACGCGCAAGACGCTACCCGGCCTGCGCCATCTCGAAAAATACGCGGTTCGCATGGGCGGGGGCAGCAACCACCGGATGGGCCTGTGGGACGCGGCGATGATCAAGGACAACCACGTCGCGGTCGCCGGATCGGTGGGAGAAGCGGTGCGGCGGGCGCGCGATGCGGGCGTGGCCGAGATCATCTGCGAGGTCGACCGGATCGGCCAGATCGAGCCTGCGCTGGCCGCCGGGGCGACCCGCCTGTTGCTCGACAACATGGACCCGCCGACGCTGCGCGATGCCGTCTCTATCGTGGCTGGCCGCGTGCCGACCGAGGCGAGCGGCGGGATCGATCTCGACACGATCGCTGCCAAGGCGGCTACCGGCGTCGATTATGTTTCGGTCGGGCGGCTCACGCAAAGCGCGCCCGCTGCGGATATCGGGCTGGATTTCACCACTTTGGCATAATCGCTGGCTTGCGGGCGAGGCCACCATGCGCCACTTTGGCCGGGCAACGGCAAGGGGCGCGCCAGTGAAACCGCAATCGATCAAATTGTTCGACTATTTCTATCTCGGGTCGATGTTCCTCGGAGTGCTGGCATTCATCACCGGCTACCGCACGGCGAAGGCGGAGCTGGCCGCGCAAACCGCCGAAGCGGGCGTCTCGATTCCCCCTGAAACGCTGATCGCCGGCTATGCGCTGGGCGCGCTCGTATGCCTTGCGCTCTGGTTCTTCGTGTCCGCGCAGCGGAGCAACATCGCCAAGTGGCTGATCGTGCTCCTGTTTCTCGTCTCGCTCATCTCGCTCGGCGACTATCTCGCGGGGCCCATGCCGCTTTCGGAGATTTACGGCCTGGCTTCCATCATTGCCTACGCGGTCGCCGTCGGCCTGCTGTTTCGCGGCGACGCGGCACGCTGGCTGGACGAGAGCAAGGGCGGCACCACTGCGAAGCGGACAGGCGATAGTGCGTCGGAAGATGCGCCTCCCGTCTGACATGACGCTACGCGCCGGCCTGGGGCTGGCATTCGCGCTGGCGGCTTTTGTGCCCTCTGGTGCGATGGCGCAGAGTTACCAGTGCAAGCCCCCCGGCAACGTATCGGTGCCGAGCATCACGCGCGACGGGCCGAGCCGGACCATGCCCACGACGGGCTATGTGCTGGCCCTGAGCTGGAGCCCGGAATTCTGCCGTACCCGCACCGATTCGCCGCGCCATGCGCGCCAGTGCTCGGGCCGCGGGGGGAGCTTCGGGCTGATTGTCCACGGGCTGTGGCCGCAAGGGGCTCGCAGCTGGCCGCAATGGTGCGCATCGCGGCGGGCGCGCCCCAGCGGCGCGCAGCTCGCCCGCCAGATGTGCGTGCAACCATCGGCAAGCCTCGCGATGCGGCAATGGGCCAAGCACGGCAGCTGTATGGCCGACACGCCCGACCGCTATTTCCGGATAACCCGCATCCTCCACCGCAGCCTCGACTGGCCCGACCTCGACCGCCTCTCGCGCAAGGAGGGGCTCACTGCGGGCGATATCCGCGAGGCATGGATGCAGGCCAACACCAACTGGCGGCCCGAGATGATCGGCGTCGTGCTCAACGAGCGCGGCTGGCTGGAAGAACTGCGGCTCTGCTACGGGCGCGACTGGATGCCTGCTGCGTGCAAGCCTTCGGCACGGGGCGCGGCGGACGATGCTCCGGCGAAGATATGGCGGGGGCTTTAGCCGAGTGGCTCAAAAGACATCGACGTCATGCCCGCACGAAGCGCAGTGATTCGTCAGCGGCCAACTCACCGGGAATATCGGCGTAATCGCCGAATAGAAACGATCCCCGCATTCTGGGCATCGTATTCGTAGCGTTGCGTAAAGTCCGATCGCAAAGCCAGTCAGCATCAATATCGGCCCAAGTGTAAAAAGGAGCAGCACGAAAACCGTCGTGATTCCGGTATTCGGTCGAGGAATGCCTACCATGATCGTTAGCGGGAAAAGCAAAATCACACCGTAGGACGCCCAGCTCATCAGTCGGCTGGTCCAGCGAATATGGCCTTCGGAATGCCGCATCTTCATCGCCTCCCCGCGAAAAACCCTCGCAGCATCCCCGCCGCCTCTTCCTCTCCCATGCCCGAATAGACTTCGGGCCGATGGTGACACTGCGGATGCTCGAACACCCGCGCGCCGTGCGCCACCGCGCCGCCCTTGGGATCGGGCGCGGCGTAGTAGAGCCGCCCGATTCGCGCGTGGGCGATCGCACCGGCGCACATCGCGCAGGGCTCCAGCGTCACCCACAGGTCGCAGCCTTCGAGTCGCTCCTGCCCCAGCGCCTTCGCGGCGGCGCGCAGCGCGAGCACTTCGGCATGCGCGGTCGGGTCGGCGAGCGTGCGGGGCGCGTTGTGTGCCGACGCGATCACCTCGCCATTGCGCGTAATGACCGCACCGACCGGCACTTCGCCCGCATCGGCGGCCAATTGTGCCTGCTCCAGGGCGGCTTGCATGGGATCGGGCAAAGGCCATCGCGTCATCGTGAAACTTGCGCTATAAGCGCCACGTCGGATCGGCAAGGACTGCTATCGGTTGTTGACGATTCGCATATTGGCCGCTAAGCGCGGCGACTTTCCGGCTTGAGGCCGATCACCATTTTTTGAGAAGAGATAAGCCATGTCGCGCATCTGCGAACTGACCGGCAAGGGCCGCCAGGTAGGCCACAATGTCAGCCACGCGAACAACAAGACCAAGCGTGTGTTCCTGCCCAACCTGCAGAACGTCACGCTGATGAGCGAAAAGCTGGACCGCAGCTTCAAGTTCCGCGTTTCGACGCAGGGCCTGCGCTCGGTCGAGCACAATGGCGGGCTCGACAACTGGCTGCTCAAGACAAAGGACGAAAAGCTTTCGTCGCGCGCCCTCAAGGTGAAGCGCGAGCTGAAGAAGGCGGCCAAGGAAGCCGCCTGAGCCTTACCGGCTTTTTCAATCGGATGGAAACGGGCGCGTTGGCAGTTCGCTGCGAATCGCGCCCGTCTTGCCTCTGCGGGGCGCGCGCGCCGCTGTCCTACATCGGCCGCCGGAGCTAGCCTGGACACGGCTCTTTCAAACCGTCGATTTACCGCCGATGGCGCGCCATTCGCGTGCGCAGGTTTTCGGCCCCTGGACAGTGTGTCAGGTGTGTCAGGGCCAAGGCGTCGCCAGCCGATTCGGCATCGCCCCTGTATCCCTCAGTCAGGCATCGGCCCGAGGAACAGCAGCGGGTCCAGCCGCGAATCGTGCCACTTGAGGCTCCAGTGCAGATGCGGCCCTGTCGCGCGCCCCGTCGCCCCGATGGTGCCGAGGTACTGACCCTGCCGCACCGTCTGCCCCTCGCGCACCACAATGGTCGCGGAATGGAGGAAGGCGCTGTTCAGACCCATGCCGTGGTCGATCATCAGGAGCCGGCCTTCCAGCGTGAAGGGATCCTGCGCCACCAGCGTCACCACGCCATCGGCAGGCGCCCGATAAGGAGTGCCGCTGGGCTGAGCGATGTCGAGCCCCGAGTGATAGGGGCCGGGCTTGCCCTGATAGACCCGCTGCGAACCGAATCGGCCCGAGATGCGCCCGGTGGCGGGCCAGATGAAATCCTGCCGCCAGCCTTGCGCGCCTGTCTCCTGCGCGCGCGCGGCCACGATCTGCGCCAGCTCGCCTTCGCGCAGCCGCTGGAATTCGGCGCTGCTGCGGCCAGCGCGGTAGGGCACGTTGACATATTCGAGATCCCAGTCGCGCGGCGCGATGGTGAGTGGGCTGGATATCGTCCGCCCGTCGTCCAGCGTCGCCGTCAGTTCGATCGAAGGGCCCTGGTCACGGTCGAACGCAGCGAAAAAGGCGCCTTCGTCGGTGAACCCGAGCGGCTGATCGCCGAGCCGCGCAGCGCGCGTGTTGCTCGGCACCCGGCCGCGAATCCAGCCTCCTTGCTCTAGTTCCCCCCGATAGGAGAAGCTCGTGCGCGCAGTCACTGGCGGCGGGGGCGGCACGCTGATCGTCGCGGTCGGAGTGGGCACGGCGGCTTCAGGCAGTGGCTGGACTACCTCGCGCGGACCTTCAGGAACATCGCCCCCGGTCGAACAGCTGCCCACGGCGATGATCGCCGCAGCGCCCAGCGCAAGCCCAGCCGGGAAGCGCAGGCTCATGCCTTGTCGTTCGCCGCGCCGGTCAGGCGGCGGGTCGCGATCTCGCAGCTTGCATAGGCTTCCTGATGCTCGACGCTCCAGTACCGCAAGGCTTCGAGCGAAATCGGCTCGCCGGTTACCGCGCAGGGCACGAAACGCCCACTGCGCAGGACGCGGAAGGAATTGGGGCCGAAGTGAAGCTTGGCGGGCTGGTCGCTGGAAGTGGTAAGCATCGGGCCGATATAGCAGTCTTGCGGGCGGCCAAAAGGGCTTAGCCGAAAAGATCGTCCTGTTTCGGGTTCGCGGGCGGCGCCGATTTGCGCGCAGGCTTGCGCGGTGCCGGGGCGGGCGGCGGTGCATCGCCGATGCTCGCCGCAACGCGTCCGTCCGAGAATTCGAGCGTAACGCCGCCCGCCGCGCGCGCGGCATCCGCGCTACGCACCAGTGCGTCACCGGGGCCGAAAACCAGCGCATAGCCGCGCTTGAGCGGCGCCTTGGGGTCGAGCGAGCGGAGCATGGTGACCCCTGCCCCGAGCCGTTCGGTCGCGCGATCGAGCCGCGCGGTCAGCATGGCGGGGGTGAGGCGCGCATGGTCAAGGCGCTCGCGCGCCTGATTGACGCGCCAGTTCAGTGTCGAAGGCGTCAATCGCGCCGCCGCCTGGTCGAGCGCGGCGCGCCCGATCCCCACCCGGTCGAGCAGCGCGCGCCGATGCCGCTCGGTCGCCTCGTCGAGCGCCTGTGCGGCGGGTTGCAACAGCGTGTCGGGCTTGGGCAATCGCTGCGAAAGGGCCTCCAGCCGCTCGCGTCCGAGCGAAACCGGGCGCGAGGCGCAGCGCATCTGACGCGCGCCGAGATCGGCCAGCCCCGCCGCCAGTTCGGCACGGACCGGCACTGCGCGTTCGGCAGCGGCAGTCGGGGTCGGCGCGCGGTGATCGGCGGCGAAATCGGCGAGCGTGGTGTCGGTCTCGTGACCCACGGCGGAGATCACCGGAATATCCGATTCGGCGATCGCGCGGACCACCTGCTCCTCGTTGAAAGCCCACAAATCCTCGATCGAGCCGCCGCCGCGCGCGACGATCAGCAGGTCTGGGCGCGGCACCGCACCACCGGGTTCAAGCGCATTGAAACCGCGCACAGCGGCACTCACCTGCGCCTTCGCGGTCTCTCCCTGCACCACCACAGGCCACACGATCACATGGCTGGGAAAACGGTCCGACAGACGGTGGAGGATGTCGCGAATCACTGCACCCGTCGGCGAGGTGACGACCCCGATGGTGCGCGGCAGGAAGGGCAGTGGTTTCTTGCGCGCGTCGGCAAACAGGCCTTCCGCTTCGAGCCGAGCCTTGGTCTTTTCGAGCAGCGCGAGCAGCGCGCCTTCGCCTGCCAGCTCCATCCGCTCGATCACGATCTGGTATTTCGAGCGCCCGGCATAGGTCGTGATCTTGCCGCTGGCGATCACCTCCACCCCGTCTTCGGGCCGGAAGGCGAGCCGCGGGGCGGCCGACTTCCACATCACCCCGTCGATGACCGATTTTTCGTCCTTCAGACTGCAATAAAGGTGGCCCGAGGCGGCACGCTTCACGCCCGACAATTCGCCGCGCAGGCGCACGAAGCCGAAGCGGTCCTCGACCACGCGCTTCAGGCTGCGCGAGAGATCGGTGACGCTGAGCGGCTCGGAATTGTCGCCCGGGCGGCTCTCGGCTAGCAGCGAGGAATTGTCATCGTCGAATTGGGAAGCGCTCATGAACATCCTTCTGGTCGGATCGGGTGGCCGCGAACATGCCCTTGCATGGAAGCTCGCCGCCGCGCCGTCCTGTTCCAGGCTTTACGCCAGCCCCGGCAACCCGGGCATCGCGGAACACGGGCCTATTGTCGCGCTCGACGTGGCCGATCACAAGGCCGTGATCGGCTTTTGCCACGAGAAGGATATCGCGCTGGTCGTGATCGGGCCGGAGGTGCCGCTGGTCGCGGGGCTGGCGGACGATCTGCGCGCCGAGGGAATCGCGGTGTTCGGGCCATCGAAAGCCGCCGCGCAGCTCGAAGGCAGCAAGGGTTTTACCAAGGACCTGTGTGCGCGCGCAAAAATCCCCACCGCGCGGTACGAGCGGGTGACCTCGCTCGAGGCGGCATGGGGCGCGCTCAAGCATTTCGACGCGCCCTTCGTGCTCAAGGCCGACGGGCTAGCGGCGGGCAAGGGCGTGGTGATCGCCGAGACCCGCGAGGAGGCGCAGGAAGCGCTGTCCGAAATGTTCGACGGCAAGTTCGGCTCGGCAGGGTCGGAAGTGGTGATCGAGGAGTTCATGACGGGCGAGGAAGCGAGCTTCTTCGCGCTCACCGATGGCGATACGATCCTGCCCTTCGGGACCGCGCAGGATCACAAGCGCGTGGGTGAAGGCGATACCGGCCCCAATACCGGCGGCATGGGCGCTTACAGCCCCGCCCCGGTGCTGACCGACGCGCTTGTGGACCGCGCGATGCGCGAAATCGTGGAGCCCACGGTGCGCGCGCTGAGCGATGAAGGGATGCCCTATTCGGGCGTACTCTATGCGGGGCTGATGCTGACCGACGAGGGGCCCAAGCTGGTCGAATACAATATCCGCTTCGGCGATCCCGAATGCCAGGTGCTGATGATGCGCTTCGAAGGCGATCTGCCTGCGCTGCTGATGGCCTGCTCGACGGGCAAGCTGGCCAGCGCCGACCCGGTGCGCTTCTCGGATGACACCGCGCTGACCGTGGTGATGGCGGCGGAAGGCTATCCCGGCACGCCGAAGAAGGGCGGCACGATCGACCTCGGCAGTGCGGAAGCGGAGGGTGCAAAGGTCTTCCACGCAGGCACCGCGCGGGGCGGGGATGGTGCACTCGTCTCGAGCGGCGGCCGCGTGCTCAACGTGACCGCGCGCGGGAGCAATGTGACGCAGGCACAGGCGGGCGCCTATAAGGCGGTCGACGCGATCACTTTCGAGCAAGGCTTCTGCCGCCGCGATATCGGCTGGCGCGAGGTCGAGCGGGAGAAGAACGAAGCGTAGAGCAAGCACGTCTCCGCCACCGATTGCTAGGGAGTGAGAGCCCATCTACAGATTGGCAATGACAAGCTCATCGGCACGCTTGCTTGGATCGATTATCGCCCTGGCAATCGGCATGGTGACCGTGTTCGGCGCATTTGCCATCGCTGGGGACGAGGCATTCGGCCCTTCCGAACTTGCCGAGGAGTGGTGGATACTTCTTCTCAATGTGGTCTGGGTGGCAGGGCCCTTCCTCGTGCTTTCGCTTGCCGGAATAGGTCGTCGGAAGCCTTGGCTGGTGGCGCTGGCGGCTACTCTCGCCTTGTGGGGAGCATTTGCGTTCTCAGCACGATATAGTCCGGGCGATGCCAACCTCGGGATGGGCCTCGTGATGCTGCTTGCGCCGTTTGCCATCAACGGAGTGGCGCTCTTGGTCGATCGACGAAAAAACGAAGCTTGAGTACCCCGTTCTCTCTCGGTGATCGTCCCCGGACCGCATTGAACCACCCGCTCAACCGCGCACGCCTTCAAGCCCGCTCCATACCCTCCAGACACCCGGGATCGGCGGCGAGGCATGGCTCCAGCTCGCGCTCCAGCCAGTGGCGGAAGGCGCGGACTTTGGGGGAATGGCGGCGCACCTCGGGATAGAGCAGGCGGAAATAGCCGCCGGGGCGCACAACGCGCGTGCCCACCCGGACCAGTCGCCCGTCGGTTACTTCGGACAGGAACAGCGTCGGCGCAAGGATCGCGATGCCGTTGCCGCTGATCGCAGCGGCGGCGTCGAGCTGCTGCGAATCGAATTCCAGGCCGCGCGGCTGCCTTTGGCCATCATTTCCGTCGCGCGAGGCGCAGCGTGCATCGTCCCATTCGCGCCACCAGGCATTGTTGGGCGAAATGCGATGGTCCTCGCCAATCGGCGGATCGTCTGCCTGCAATTCGCCATTCGCCTCGACGAAGGCGGGGCTGGCGAAGGGCGCGATGCCCAGCTTGTTCAGGCGATGGACCTGCAGCCCCGTGGGAGCATCGCGCGACAGCCGGATTGCGAGATCGCACTCGCCTGCCTCCAGATCGACGAATGCGTCGCTCACCACCAGCCGCACCGCGATTTCGGGATGGGCAAGCTGGAACGAGCCGAGCCGCGGCGCGAGGATCTTGGTCGCGAAGGTCTGGAAGCAGGCGATCGAGAGAACCTGATCCTCGGTCTGGGCGAGAGCGGCGAAGGCGCTCTCCATCGTGGCGAAGGCCTGCGAGACCCGCTGCGCCAATGCCTCGCCCGCCGGGGTCAGCGCCATGGCGCGCCCTTCGCGGACGAACAGGACGGTGCCGACGCGCTGCTCGAGGCTCTTGATCTGGTAGCTCACGCCCGCCTGGGTCAGACCCAGTTCCTCCCCGGCGCGGGTGTAGTTGCGATGCCGCGCGGCGGCTTCGAATGCCCTGACGGCTGCGAGGGGCGGAAGCTGGCGCATCGCGCAACCATAAGCTGAGCTTGTTTCCTTGACCAGCCTTCTGATTGGTTATTCGGGCGTTACCGATCCACCTTGGCTGCATCACAGACACATCGCAGACAGGGGAAACCAATATGAAAACGCTCGCTCTCGCACTCGCGGCCATGCTCGCTACCGGCAGCACACCGGCGCTCGCCGAGCCGGATCTGAACCGCGCAATCGTCAGCTACGAGGACCTGGACCTGCGGAGCGCCGAGGGACAGGCGACGCTCGACCGGCGGCTGGAGAAAGCGATCGCGGAGGTGTGCCGGGTCCCGCATTCACGTTCGGTCAGGGTCGCTTCGGAGACGCAAGCATGCATCGCCGATCTGCGCGATCAGGTGGTGAAGCTGCGCGCCCGGATCATCACCGAGGCGCAGCGGCACGCTGCACAAGACAAGCGCGACTGATGCGCGCATCCCATTCGATACGAAGCGTTCAGGCGGCCAGCCGCTTGGCCACCAGCGCCTTGAGGTCCGCCTCGGGCCGTGCGCCCCAGTGCGAGATGACCTCGCCCGCGGCCACGGCACCCCGGACCAGCGATTCTTCAAGGCTGGCATCGCGGCAATAGCCCGAGAGGAAGCCGGCGGCGAAGAGGTCGCCTGCGCCGGTGAGGTCCTGCACCTTGTCGACCGGCTCGGGCGAGACCTTCGCACGTTCGTCGCCGCGCGCGGCCACCGCGCCGTCGCCGCCACGCGTCATCACCACCAGCGGCACGTCCCTGGCGAGACTTTCGAACGCGGCATCGGGGTCGGAGCCTTCGAGGATGCCCGCCTCTTCCTCGTTCACGAACAGGATGTCGATCAGGCCGTCGTCGATCAGCTTGCGGAAATCCTTGCCGTGCATGTGGACGCAGAAATCGGCGCAGGTGGCAAAGGCGATCTTCACGCCTGCCTCGCGTGCGACCTCGATCGCCCGGCGCATCGCGGCGCGTGGCTCTTCCGGGTCCCACAGGTAGCCTTCGAGAAACAGAACCTTGGTGCTGCGGATCAGATCGTCGTCGATCGCGGCGGCAGGGAGGAACTGTGAAGCGCCGAGCGAGGTGTTCATCGTACGCTCGCCATCGGGGTCGACCAGTACGAGGCAGCGGCCGGTCGGCGGCTCGTCCTCGCTGTCGCCATAGGGCCGCGCGGGCGTATCGAAGCTGACACCGACGGACGTCAGGTCATGGCGATAGATTTCGCCCAGCTGATCGTCGGCGATCTGGCCGATGAATGCGGTCCTGAGGCCCAGCATGGTTGCGCCGGTCAGCGTGTTGGCCGCCGCGCCGCCCGAAATTTCCTTGGTCTGGCCCATTTTGCCATAGAGATCGACCGAGCGTTCGGCATCGATCAGCCGCATCGACCCGGCGGGCAGATCCTCGTCCTTGAGGAACTGGTGCGAGACGGGGGCGATCACATCGACAATGGCGTTGCCGATGGCGATGACGTCGAACTGGGTATCGGCCATGATGGGGCGTTTGTCCTCGTACTGAAGGGTTTGGTTGCCCGCGACCTAGCGACCAAGCGAGCCTTGGCCAAGGCCGGTGATGGCGCGTGGGCGATTGACTTGGGATGCGCGGGCACGGAAAAGGCGCATCGCCATGATGTCGCTCCCCGCCTCGCTCGCCCGCGCCTTTGCGCAACTGGCGGATCGCCGCGTGCTGTGGCTGTTGCTCAAATCGCTGATCGTCACGCTGCTGCTGTTCGTGGCGGTGGGCGCGGCATTCTATTTCGGGCTGGCGTGGCTGGTCGAGCGGGGTCTCGGATCGCTGATCGACAACCTGCCGAGCCAGTTCGGCGAGCTGGTCGCGACCATCGGCACGCTGCTGGCGGTGGTCTTCGGCGGCTGGCTGCTGTTCCGCGTCACCGCGCTCGCCGCGATCCAGTTCTTCGCCGATGATGTGGTCGAGGTGGTCGAGGCGAAATATTACCCGCAAGCGCTCGATAATGCGCGGCGGATCGGTTTTGGCGAAAGCATGTGGATCAGCTTCAAGGGCGCGGTGCGAGTGGTGTTGGTCAACATCCTGATCCTGCCGCTGGCCGCGATACTGCTGATCACCGGCTTCGGCACGGTGGTGCTGTTCGCGCTGGTCAATGCGTGGCTGCTGGGGCGCGAGCTGCGCGACATGGCGTGGCTGCGCCATCGGCACGATCGCAGCGAAGAGCCCCCGATCGGGCGCGGCACGCGCTTTGCGCTGGGCCTCGTCATTGCCGGCATGCTGACCATCCCCGGCCTCAACTTCCTCGCGCCGATCATCGGGGCGGCAGCCGCCACCCATCTTGTGCAAGCCAATCTGCAAGGGCGCCAACGCGATGCGTAATTTTCCTCGGAGCCTGAGCGCGCTCGCGCTGATCCCGCTGGTTGCGGCCTGCGCCACGCCCACCGTGCCAACGGCCAGTCAGCCGGGCACCGCACGCACGCCGCCGCCGCAACGACCCGTTGCGGTGCCGCCGAGCAGGCCCAAGCCCGTCACCCCCGATGGCTTCATGGCGCCGCGGGTGATGAGTGTGGCGGGGCTGGAATTGGTGATCGGCGCGCCCGCCAGCCAGCTGGAACAGACCTTCGGCCCTGCCCGGCTCGACGTGCTGGAAGGCGATGCGCGCAAGCTGCAGTTCGTGGGCGAGGCCTGCGTGCTCGACGTCTATCTCTACCCGATGAGCCCCGGAGCGGAGCCGACCGCGACCTATGTCGATGCCCGCCGCGCGAGCGATGCGCTTGATGTGGACCGGATCGCCTGCGCCAATGCGCTGAAGCGTTAATCTGCAGAAGGATCGTCTTCGCCGAAATCGAGCGGGGCTTCGGCCCCGCCCTGCTTGGGCTGCGGGCCCTTGGGGGGAACGGCGGGCACGGCAATGCCAGCCTCTGGCGGTTTGCGGTTCGGTCGTGCGCCTTTGGGGGCGATGCCAGCCTCGCGCAGCTGATCCTGCAATGCGGCGCATTCCCGGATCAGCGCTTGCACCATCCGTTCGGAGTGCCGCAACTGTCCGCGCAAGGTGCGGATCGTCTCCACGCTGCTATCGAATTGGTCGAACGCCCCCGAGGGGCCGGAGCGATTGACACGCGGCAGAGGATCGGGCCGGGGCATGACGGCCCTCATACCATGAAGCTCTCGCCGCAGCCACATGCGCCCTTCGCGTTGGGGTTCTCGAACACGAAGCCGGCGGAGAAATCGTCTTCCACCCAATCCATCACGCTGCCGACGAGATAGAGCACCGAGGCGCCATCGATGTAGAAGGTGCCGCCCGGCGTTTCGATCTTCTCGTCGAAGGCCAGTTCCTCGCTCACATAGTCGACCGAATAGGCGAGGCCCGAACAGCCGCGCCGGGGGGTCGACAGCTTGACGCCGATCGCATCGTCGGGCGCCCTGGCCATCAGGTCGGCCACGCGCTGTTCGGCGGCCTCGGTGAGGGTGACGGCGGCGGGGCGTTCTCTGATCTTGGTTTCGGCCATTACAACATTCCCAGTTCGAGGCGCGCTTCGTCGGTCATCTTGTCGGGGCCCCATGCCGGGTCCCACACCAGATTGACCTCGGCATCGCGGACGCCGGGGACCGAGCCTGCGCGGATTTCGACTTCGGCAGGCATGGATTCGGCGACCGGGCAGTGCGGCGTGGTGAGCGTCATTGTGACCACCACGTCCTTGTCCTCGGACACCTCGACGCCGTAGATCAGGCCGAGATCGTAGATATTGACCGGGATCTCAGGGTCGTAGATTTCCTTGAGCGCGGAGATAACCGCCTCTTGCAGCGCACCGCCCGCGCCCGTCTCGCCAGCGCTCTCGGGCTTTTTCTTGAGGAACCCGTCGAGATAGTCGCGCTTGCGCGTGAGCTTTTCACCCGCCGATTCCGCATCGGGATCGACCGCATCCTCCACCCGGGCGCGGGGAGGTTTCGCAGGGGGTGCATCGGTCGGGATATGACTCGGCAAGGCCTGCCCCGCATTGCCTTCCGACCGCGCGATATGCGGCGGCAGATCGGTCAGCTGGTCGCTCGGCGAAGGGGCCGCGATGTAGTCTTTCTTGTCGTCGTCGCTCATGGTCATATCTCTCGGGCCTGATTTCAGGCGAAAATCTTCAGCGTGCGGTCGATGCCGCGCATCAGCGCCGCGATATCGGCTTCAGCGGAATAGATCCCGAAGCTGGCGCGGGCAGTGGCGGACACGCCCAGATGCTCCATCAGCGGTTGGCAGCAATGGTGCCCGGCGCGGATCGCCACGTTCTCTTCGTCCAATATGGTACCCAGATCGTGCGGGTGAACCCCCGGCAGTTCGAAGGAGACGATGCCGAGCGCATCGGCCGGACCGAACACGCGCACGCCCTGGATGCGGGCGAGTTCCTCGCGCAGCTGCGAACACAAGGCGCGCTCGTGCGCCGCGATCGTCTCGCGCCCCGCATCGTCGATGAACGTGCACGCGGCAGCAAAGGCGATCGCTTCGGTAATGGCAGGCGTGCCCGCCTCGAAGCGCTGCGGCGGCGGGGCAAACGTGGTCTCGTCGAAGCCGACCTTGTCGATCATCGCGCCGCCACCCTGCCAGGGCGGCATGCTTTCGAGCAGGTCCGCGCGGCCCCACAGCGCGCCGATCCCGGTCGGCCCGTACATCTTGTGCGCGCTCATCGCGTAGAAATCGCACCCGATCTCGCCGACATCCACCGGCAGGCGCGGCGTGGCCTGGCAGCCGTCGAGGAGCAGCTTCGCGCCGACCGAATGCGCCAGCTGAGCCGCGCGCTTCGCATCGAGGACCGAGCCGAGCACGTTGGAAACATGCGCGAAGGCGACCATCGTGTGCTCGGGCGTGAGCATCTGCTCCGCCGCGTCCAGATCGATCCGACCATCCTCGGTCAGCGGGCAGACATCGACCTGCCAGCCAGCAAGCTGCCACGGCACGATGTTGGAGTGATGCTCCAGCTGGCTGAGCAGCACGCGGCCCTTCTTCGGGTAGCTATAGGCGACGAGGTTGATCGCTTCGGTGGCGCCGCGGGTGAAGACCAGTTCGTCCTCGCCGCCGCCGATGAAGCCCGCAACGCTGCGGCGCGCGGCTTCGTAACCCAGTGTCATCTGGGCGGAGCGGGAATAGACCCCGCGGTGGACGGTCGCATAATCCTCGCCCAGCGCGCGGGCCATCGCATCGATCACCACCCGCGGCTTCTGCGCGGTCGCCGCGCTGTCGAGGTAGTGCCACGGCTTGCCGTCGGCGGTGACGAGGCCAGGGAATTGGCCCGCTATCTCACCCTCTCCTTCAGGGGAGGGGGTCGGGGGGTGGGGCTTTTCGGCGCGAGGCTCTCCGCCCAACCCTTCCCCCTGGAGGGGTGAGGGCTTGGTGTTCGTCTCCGCGCTCACGCCCGCTCCTCCAGCTTGGCGAGCGCCTTTTCGAGCAACGTCTCGCGCGTGGCTTCGTCCGCCAGCTCGCGCGTCGCGTCGCCGATGAAGGCCTGCACCAGCAGGCGGCGGATCGTTTCGGGCGGCAGGCCGCGTGCGGCCATGTAGAAGCGTGCGGACTCATCCAGCTGGCCCACGGTTGCTCCATGCGCGCACTTCACGTCGTCGGCGTAGATTTCGAGTTGCGGAACGCTGTTCACGCTCGCGCCCTTTTCCAGCAGCAGACCCTTGAAGCTCTGCGCAGCATCGGTCTTCTGCGCATCGCGGGCAACGTCGATCCGGCCGAGGAAATTGCCCGTGCCCTTGCCCCAGTGGACGCTGCGCACGGTCTGGTTGCTGGTCGCATCGGGCTTCTCGTGCGCCAGCCGCGTCACGATTTCGCGCGTGGTATCGCCACCGCCAAGCGTAATGCCGCCCAGTTCGAAATGCGCGCCCTCTGCCAAGGTGACGACCACTTCCAGCCGCCCGAGCTGGCCACCGGCCACCAGCGCCGCGATTTCGGCCCGCGCACCTTCCTCGATCGCGATCCGGAGGCGGCGCATCTGCAAGCCTTCCTCGCCATCGACGATGATAAGGTCGCGCCAGGTCTCACCCTTGGCGACCCTCACGTCTTCCCATGCCTCGAAAGTCTCGGGCGCGCTGTCCTGCAGCGCGTCGATATCCGAATAGCGCCAGGCTTCGTCCTTGCGGGTCGGGAGGAGAATGCTGTCGGTCATGCGCTCTCCATCACGGCGTCGTAGCCTTCGCGCTCCAGATCGGTCGCCAGTTCGGCCCCGCCGGTCTTTACGATGCGGCCCTTGGAGAGGATCGAGACGTGGGTCGGCTCGACCACTTCGAGCAGGCGCTGATAGTGGGTGATCAGCAGCACGCCCTTGTCGGGGTTGCGCATGATGGAATTGATCCCGTCGCCGACCACGCGCAGCGCGTCGATGTCGAGCCCGGAATCGGTCTCGTCCAGCACCGCGAAGCAGGGATCGAGAATGCCCATCTGGACCATCTCGGCGCGCTTCTTCTCGCCGCCCGAAAAGCCGACATTCACCTGCCGCTTGAGCATCTCCATATCGAGCTTGAGCAATGCGGCCTTTTCCTTCGCCAGCTTCAGGAAATCGCCCCCGCTCATCGCGTCCTCACCGCGCGACGTGCGCTGGGCGTTGAGCGCTTCGCGCAGGAACTGGATGTTGGAGACGCCGGGAATCTCGACCGGGTACTGGAAGCCGAGGAACAGACCTGCCGCAGCCCGTTCGTGCGGGTCCATCGCCAGCAGGTCTTCGCCGCGGAAGAACACCTTGCCCTCGGTCACTTCGTAGCCCGGCCGCCCGCCGAGCACATAGGCAAGCGTCGACTTGCCCGCGCCGTTGGGGCCCATGATGGCATGAATCTCGCCCGCGTTCACCGAAAGCGTGAGGCCGTTGAGGATCTTGGTGCCGTCGATTTCGGCGTGGAGGTTATCGATCTGAAGCATATCTAAAGCGTTCTCAATCCAGTGAAATTTGCGATCGCTCGGGCGATCTCGTCGTTCAGTTCACGCGTCGCGCGTTTTTCTGCACGGGCGGCGTCTTCTTCGGTCAGCCCTTGGGTTGCGGCAGCAACGCGGTTGGCGCGCACCCGCTCGATCTGCGGGGTGCAGAGCGCGCGCACGGCAATCACGGCCTCGCGCAGGCCGGTCCGGGGCGCACCCGCAGCGCCCGCCTGCAGGCATCCGCGCAGGCGCGTTTCGGCCTGCTGGGGCGAAAGCGTCTCCTGCGCCGCGGCGGGCGTGGCGAGCGCCAGAATGGCGAGCGGTGGCACCAATGTCCTCACGCAGACCCCCGATTGCCAGTGGGGTGGCTGGGAGGATTGATCGCGATCAGTGTCGCGAGCAGCGCCAGCACTGCAGGGGCATAGAGCGAGACGAGGTTCTGGGTTTGCGCCGGGCCGGTGCCGCCGTCCCACGCGATGGAGGTCTGCGTCGCGAGCTGCGCGGCCCACGTCAGCCACAGCGCCAGCGCGGCCAGCGCGGCGCCAACATGGAGCAACTCGTTGCGCTCGGCGGTGGGTTCAGGCCTGGTCGCGGCTAAAGGCGGAGCCGATTGTACAGGCGGCGCCCCGGCATCGGCGGGCGCCAGCTTCGCAAGCTTGCGCGCTTCGAGCCGGGTGCGCGTGGCGGTCCACGGAGCGGCACGGCCATTGATCGCCGCATCAAGGTCGCGGCGCAGCGTGCGCTCCAGGGGCGCGAGGCGCGGCGCGTCGGCGTTCAGCAGATCGCGAGCAAACGCCTGCATCGTCCGCAGATCGCGCGAAGCCCCGCGCAGGTCCGTATGGGCAAGTGTTTCGAGGTCATGCATCGCGATGGTTCCTGCCTGGGTTGGAATCGCGGGGCTTTCGGTCTCGGGGGGAGGTATTGCGGCGTGGCCCGTTGCCGTCGCGGTCGTAGCGCGGCTTGGTCTGGCGCGGGTTCTCTGCCTCGTGGCGGCGGCGCGCTTCCTTGCGGGTCGCAATGGCGGCGCGCATTTCCTGCGTCAACGTGGCGAGCACCGCGTCGATATCGGCGAGGATGTCGGCAGCGGGCACGTGGACCACGCGGATGCCGACCGCTTCGAGGCTCTTGTCGCGCCGGGTCGCAATCGCGGGCTCGACCCCCTCCTCGTCGATCAGGATCGCGAGGCCCATATTGTGCGAGTTGAAATCGACGATCGCGCTGCCGACCACCGCGAAGCGGGTGAAGGAGTAGCGCCCGAAATCGGCCTTGGAGAACTTCTCCGCCAGCGCCTTGTGCGCGGGAGAAGCATGACGGCGCATCTCGCGCGCACGATCATGCAGCGCGTCGAGGCGCTTCTCCGAGATTTCCCACCCGCGGCCCTTGCGTTTGACGGCGGGGGCGTCGGAGTCTTCGGATGCGGGGCGAAGGTTGAGGGTCTTACGTTCAGTCATTGGTTTGAGCCTGTCGCCTTGCGACGAAAATAGCAGCGAGATATCCGGCAAACGCAGCAGGAATAGAGAAAAGTGCCCATCCTCCAATGTCCTCCCATGGGAATGGGATCGTTGATGGCGCGAGCCCTCCAACGTGAAGCATCAGCGACTGTTGCGCAGCCACCGTCAGCAAAAAGGCTATGAACGCTATCGCACTCAACCATCGATTTGCGCGAGCTAGATATCCCAGCGCGAAAGGCAAAACGATGATTCCGACGACCACGCCGAAGGTCTGAAGGTGCACCAGCAGACCAAATATCTCGAGTTGCGGGGCGGGGCCAGGCCCGAAGCCGAATTCTGTTTGCGAGGATGCACTCACTTCACGCTCCCTGCAAACGACAATGCCCCATCGTCATTGCGAGCGAAGCGAAGCAATCCAGGGCGGCTCTTGACCACTCTGGATTGCCGCGGCGACTGCGTCGCCTCGCAATGACGGGTGAGATGGGTGGTGCTCACCCCACGCTCCCTTCCAGCGAGATCGCCAGCAGCTTCTGCGCCTCGACCGCGAATTCCATCGGCAGTTCTTTCAGCACTTCCTTCGCGAAGCCATTGACGATCAGCGCGATCGCCGCTTCCTCGTCCAGCCCGCGCTGCTGCGCGTAGAACAGCTGGTCGTCGGAGATCTTGGAGGTGGTCGCCTCGTGTTCGATCTGCGCGGTGGGGTTCTTCACCTCGATATAGGGCACAGTATGCGCGCCGCACCTGTCGCCCAGCAGCAGCGAATCGCATTCGGTGCGGTTGCGCACGCCGTCCGCATTGGCCGCCACGCGGACCAGCCCGCGATAGGTGTTGTTGCTCTGCCCGGCGCTGATCCCCTTGGAGATGATCGTCGAGCGGCTGCCCTTGCCGTTGTGGATCATCTTGGTCCCGGTATCGGCCTGCTGATGGTTGTTGGTGACCGCGACCGAGTAGAACTCGCCCACGGAATTCTCGCCATTCAGCACGCAGCTCGGGTACTTCCACGTAACCGCGCTGCCGGTTTCGACCTGCGTCCAGCTGATCTTGGACCGCGCGCCCTGGCACAGGCCGCGCTTGGTGACGAAATTGTAGATCCCGCCGACGCCTTCGCTGTTGCCGGGATACCAGTTCTGCACGGTCGAATACTTGATCTCGGCATCGTCCATCGCGACCAGCTCGACCACGGCGGCATGCAGCTGGTTCTCGTCGCGCATCGGCGCGGTGCAGCCTTCGAGGTAGCTGACATAGCTGCCTTTTTCGGCGACGATCAGCGTGCGTTCGAACTGGCCGGTATTCTCCGCATTGATGCGGAAATAGGTGCTCAGCTCCATCGGGCAGCGCACGCCTTCGGGGATGTAAACGAAGGTGCCGTCGCTAAAGACCGCGCTGTTGAGACAGGCGAAGTAGTTGTCCGCCTGCGGCACGACCTTGCCGAGCCATTTCTTGACCAGATCGGGATATTCGCGGATCGCTTCGGAGATCGAGCGGAAGATGACGCCCGCCCGCTCCAGCTCGTCGCGGAAGCTGGTGGCGACGCTGACGCTGTCGAACACCGCATCCACCGCGACTTTCTTCGCGCCCTTTACTCCGGCGAGAACTTCCTGCTCGCCCAGCGGAATGCCGAGCTTGTCGTAGACCCGCTTGATCTCGGGATCGAGCTCGTCGAGCGACTCCAGCTCTTCCTTCTTCTTGGGCGCGGCGTAGTAATAGGCGTCCTGATAATCGATCTCGGGATAGCCGAGCTTGGCCCAGTCGGGCTCGGTCATGGTCAGCCATTTGCGAAAAGCCTTGAGCCGCCATTCGAGCATCCATTTCGGCTCGTTCTTCTTGGCCGAAATGAACCGGACCGTGTCTTCGTTCAGGCCCTTGGGCGCAAAATCGGTTTCGATATCCGAGTGCCAGCCGAACTCGTACTCGGCGGCTTTCGCGGCGGCTTCGCGCGCATCTGCATCCTGCTCGGGCTTGGTGAGGTCGATTGCTTCGTTCATGCCACTTCTTTCTGCGCGCGGGTTTTGCCCGCGGTGGGAGCCTTGTTCGCGATTGTCGCCAGCGACACATCGGCCAGCGCGCCGCGTACGGCGGCGTTCACAACCGGCCAGTGCGGCTTGACGCTGCATTCGTGTTCCACCGCGCAATCGCCGGTATCGATACAGGAGACGAGCGCGATCGGGCCTTCGATCGCCTCGACGATATCGGCCATGCTGATCGCCGCTGCCGGCCGCGCGAGCTGCAAACCGCCGCCCGCCCCGCGGGTGGAACGGAGCAGCCCGGCGGCGCTCAGCTTGCTGACGATCTTCTGCGCGGTGGGCACCGGAATGCCTGTTTCCTGCGCCAGATCGGCCGAAGACACGCGCCCGCCGCCGCACTTGCGTGCGGTCGCGGCCATGATGACGATGGCATAATCGGCGAGGTTGCTGAGGCGCATGGAATCTAATTCGGACTAATCCGGTCCGATTTCAACCAAAACCCGACTGTTGCGAGTCGTTAGCGTCTTTGTTGTCCTCGCCGCGTTCGCTTCGCCGGGGCTTCGCTCCGGCTACGCGGCGGCTGCGGGCGGCCCTTGGCCTTGCCGTTCGTGGAACGAACGGGTGAGGCTATCGCCAATCCGGTCGCCGCGACCGGCAAGGGCGACCGCCCGCCGGCGCTCCTGCGCCGCCCCATCGGAGGCCGCGCGAAGGGCGATTAGCCGCGAGAGAAAATTACTCCTACCCACCCTTCTCCCGCGCCACCCACGCCTCGACATTCTTATCGAGGATATCGAGCGGCACCGGGCCGGGCAGCAGCACGACATTGTGGAATGCGCGGATGTCGAAATCATCGCCCAGCTCGGCGCGCGCAGCCTCGCGCAGCTCCATGATCTTCAATTTGCCGATCATGTAGGCGGTCGCCTGGCCCGGATAGACGATATAGCGCTCGATCGCCTTGCGGATGTCGCCATCGGGATTGGGCGTGTTGTCCTTCAGGTACTGGATCGCCCTCTCGCGGCTCCAGCGCTTGGAGTGGATGCCGGTGTCGACCACCAGCCGACAGGCGCGCCACAGCTCCATCTGCAGCCGCCCGAAATCGGAGTAGGGATCGGTGTAGAAACCCATGTCCTTGCCGAGCTCCTCCGAATAGAGGCCCCAGCCTTCGGTATAGGCGGTCACCCCGCCGAACCGCCGGAAGGGCGGCACATCGCCCAGCTCGGTCTGGATCGAGCGCTGAAGATGATGACCGGGCAGGCCTTCGTGATAGGCGAGCGCTTCAAGCTCGTTCTTGCTCATGTCCTTGAGGTTGTAGAGGTTCACGTAATAGGTCCCGGGGCGCGAACCGTCGGGCGCAGGGCTCTGGTAGAAGGCTTTCCCCGCGCTCTTTTCGCGAAACGCCTCGACCGGCTTGACCGTGAGCGCGGCCTTGGGAAGCGTGGCGAAGAATTCGGGCAGCTTCGCTTCCATCGCGTCGATCTTCGCATTGGCATCGGCGAGATAGGCTTCGCGCGTGTCGTAATAGAAGCGGTCGTCGGTGCGGGTGAATTCGAAGAATTCCTGCAAGGTCCCCTCGAACCCGACCTGATCCATGATCGCGCGCATCTCGTCGTGAATGCGCGCGACATTCTCAAGCCCGATCCGGTGGATCTGGTCGGCGGTGAGATCGGTGGTGGTGTAGTTCTTGAGCAGCGCGGCGTAGTAGGCCTCGCCCTCGGGAAAGCGCCAGATGCCGTCCTCGGTCGGCGCGATGCCCTGCTGCCGCTTCATTTCGGCGAGCAGCCGCCGATAGGCGGGCGCGGCGGAATCGCGCCATGCCGCCTGGGCCGCGCCCTCGGTGATGTTGACCTGGATGTCGGAAATGCCGATTTCGCGGACCTTCTTGCCGAAATCTTCGAGCACCGCGTTGTTCTCACCCGCGTCGAGCAGGTTCTCGATGTCGGAGATCACATAGGAATAAACCCACCTGGGCGGCATCACGCCGTTGTCCGCGCGCTCGCGCGATTGCGCGGTCAGCGTGTCGATCACGCGCCCCAGCCCGGTGATCCGGTCGACGTAATCGGTCGCCTGCTGGAAGGTCGACATCGAGTGGATATTGATCAGGAAGGCGGGCAGCTGGCTCTGCGCGCCGCTCATCTGGTCGAAGATGTAGCCGTAATCGCGAAACGGGAAGAGCGAGGCGGAGCGCTGCGCCATCGCGTCGAACAGGCGGTAGGACAGCGCGTCTTTGTCCGACAGCGCGGCCAGATCGTACCCCTCGCGCATGGTCCGCGCGGTCTGCTGGAGGAGCATTTCCTCCTCGACCTGCGCGCGTTCGGTGAAGTCGCCCCAGCTGCCGTAATCATCGTCGCGGATCCCGCGATAGGCCTTGCTCAGCGGCGATATCGCCAGCTGCGCATTATCGTACCGATCGAACAGCGTGTCGATGTCGGCGGGCGCGGACTGCGGCGCCGTGGCCACCGGTGCCGTCTCTGCCATGGTCGTGCAGGAAGCGAGGCCGAGGCTCGCGAGAAGCAGGATGGCGGTGTGCGGTGCAGGTTTCATGCGAGGCTCTCTCCCGATTTATTATCGGTGCGCATCCTGCCTCAAGCCGGGGTCGGGAGGAAGGGGGGCCTCTACGCCTCACGCTCGACTTGGCCGCGGCTGCGCAATAGGACGTCTCGCATGCTGTTTCCCGCCCTTCGCCCGCTGCTCTTCACGCTCGATCCCGAACGCGCGCACCGGCTTTCGCTCGCCGGGCTCAGGCGCATGCCCACAGGCAGGCCGCCACGCCACGATCCGGCTCTGGCGGTGCAGGTCGGCGGGCTCACCTTCCCGAGCCCGGTCGGCGTGGCGCCGGGTTACGACAAGGATGCCGAAGTGCCCGACGCGCTGCTGGGACTGGGCTTCGGCTTCGTCGAGGTGGGCACGATCACGCCCTTTGCGCAGGCGGGCAATCCGCAGCCGCGCCTGTTCCGGCTGGTCGAGGATCGCGCGGTCATCAACCGCATGGGATTCAACAATGGCGGGGCCGAGGCCGCGCATGAGAGATTGAGCACGCGCGCCGGCCGGCCGGGCATCGTCGGCATCAATATCGGCGCCAACAAGGACAGCGACGATCGCATCGCCGACTATGCGCTGCTGACCGGGCTGATGGCCCCGCTCGCCAGCTATCTCACGGTCAATATCTCCAGCCCCAACACGCCGGGCCTGCGCAACCTGCAGGCGGGCGATGCGCTGAAGGACCTGCTCGACGCCGTGTTCGAAGCGCGCGGCGAGGCGACGACGCCGGTGTTCCTCAAGCTCGCGCCCGATCTGGAGCCCAGGGAGATCGAAGCAGTGGCGAAAGTGGCGCTCGACAGCCCGCTCGCCGCGTTGATTATCTCCAATACCACGCTCGCCCGGCCTCCGTTGAGGTCCAAGCATTCGGGCGAGGCTGGGGGACTTTCGGGCGCGCCGCTCGCGCCGATCGCGCTCCAGCGGCTGAAGGATTTCCGCAAGGCGACCGGTGGAAATATCCCGCTGATCGCCGCAGGTGGGATCGACAGCGCCGATGCCGCGTGGGAGCGGATCGTCGCGGGCGCCAGCCTCGTGCAGCTCTATTCGGCGATGGTCTATCAGGGCCCGATGCTGGGGCGAAGGATCGCGCGGGGCCTGTCACAACGCTTGCGGCGCGAAGGCTTTGCCACGATGGAAGAGGCCATCGGATCGCAAAGCTAAGGATCGCCATGTTGCTGCGCACGCTCACCTGTTTCGCCACCGCCCTGCTCGTTGGCGGTTGTGCCACGGTAGAGGCCGACACTGTCCCGCTCTACGGGACCGAAAATCAGGATTTCTCGCCCGGCGGCGCAGTCAGCGCAGCCGATCCGCGGGCCGAGGCCGCGGGCTACGAAGTCCTGCGCAAGGGCGGCAATGCGACCGATGCGGCCATCGCGGTGATGCTCGCGCTCACCGTGGTCGAACCGCAGAGTTCGGGCATCGGCGGCGGCGGCTTCATGGTCTATGGTGGACCGGCCGGTGCGGTCACGACCTTCGACGGGCGCGAAACCGCCCCTGCCGGTGCGACGCCCGAATGGTTCCTCGACGCAGACGGCACGGTTCCCCCGTTCGGCGAGTCGGTCCGCAGCGGGCTGAGCGTCGGCGTGCCGGGCAATGTCGCGCTCGCGGCGAAGGCGCATGCCGAGCACGGCAAGCTTGCCTGGGCGGAGCTGTTCGGCCCCGCGATCGCGCTGGCGCGCGACGGCTTCCGGATCAATCCGCGCCTGAATTCCTCGCTGGCCGACAACAAGGATCGCGGCGCGCGCAGCGCATCCGCCATGGCGCTCTACTACGACGCAGCGGGCGAACCTCTGCCGGTGGGCACCACGGTCACCAACCCGGCGCTCGCCGCGGTGCTGGAGAGCATCGCGCAAGAAGGGCCGCAAGCCTTCTATCGCGGCGAACTGGCGAGCGAGATCGCACGCACTGTTGCCGAGGATACGCCCCGCCAGTCGCCGATGAACCTGCGCGATATCGAAGGCTATCAGGCGAAGGAGCGCGCCGCGCTGTGCGCGCCCTATCGCGCCTATCGCATCTGCGCGATGGGTCCGCCCACCTCGGGCGGCATCGCGGTGCTGCAGTTGCTCGGCCAGCTGGCGCGGTTCGATCTTGCCGCGCTCGGCCTGCGCAATCCGGTAACCTGGCACCTGTTCCTCGAATCGCAGCGGCTCGCCTATGCCGACCGCGAACTTTACGCGGCCGACAGCGATTTCGTGCCCGTCCCCGTAGAGGGCCTGCTCGCGCCGGACTATCTGGCAAAGCGCAGCGCTCTGATTTCCGCCGACCGCACTCTCGCCGAGGTTGAAGCGGGTACGCCGATGGGCGCGACCACCGCGTTGGCCGACGGGGACGAGCCCGAAGAGCGCGGCACCTCGCATATCGCGGTGGTCGACGGCAACGGCGCGATGATCAGCTATACTTCGACCATCGAAGGCGCCTTCGGATCGGGGCTGATGGTGGAAGGGTTCTACCTCAACAACGAACTCACCGATTTCAGCCGCTCCCCCATGATCGACGGAAAGCCGGTCGCCAACCGGGTCGAGCCCGGCAAGCGGCCGCGCAGCTCGATGTCGCCGGTGATCGTCTACGATCCGCAAGGGCGGCCGTTCATGGCAGTGGGCGCAGCAGGTGGCAGCACGATCCCCGTGCAGACCGCGCGCAGCATTATCGGCGTGATCGATTTCGGCCTCGCCCCGCAGGAGGCGCTGGGCCTGCCCTTCGTGATGGCGTTCGGCGACGGCGTGCTGCTGGAAGAAGGTACCTGGCTGGCGGATAGCCAGGCCGCGTTCCGTGCTCTCGGGCACGACATGCTGACGGTCAGGGCCGCTCCGGTGAAGGCCGGGATCGTCGCCCGCCGCGACGGGCAATGGATTTCGGCCCGCGATCCGCGCCTGATCGGACAGCTCGAACTGCCCTAGCGTTTCCCGCGCCCAGCGCTTGCCGTTGGGTAAACGGGAGCCTAAACCGCACGGCACCGTTAGAAAGACAACAGAAACTGGGAGAAGGTGCGCCTTTGACGCAGCTTAGAGAGATCGAACAGGCCGACAATCTGGTCGCGCTGTTCCTCAAACGCGCCGACGCAGCGGGTGACGCACCGTTCCTCGGCCGAAAGGTCGATGGCGACTGGCAGACCATCAGTTGGCGCACTGCGGCCGAGCAGGTTTGCATCATGGCCGAGAACCTGCGCGGCCTTGGGCTGCGGGATGGCGACCGGGTGATGCTGGTGAGCGAGAACCGGCCCGAGTGGTGCATCGCCGACCTGGCGATCATGGCCGCAGGCTGCATCACGGTGCCCGCCTACATCACCAATACCGAGCGCGATCACGTCCACATCCTCGACAATTCGGGCGCGCGGGCCGTGATCGTCTCGAACGAGAAGCTGTCCGGCCCGCTGATCCCCGCGATCTTCAACACTGGCATTGCCGAACACATCATCCCGATCGAAAGCGTGCGCGGCTATCAGGGCGGCAATCTCGCCTGCCATGGCTGGTCGCAGATGACCTCGGGCGATGCAGGCGCGGCCCGCAAGGCGGTCGAGGCGCGGATCGCCAAGATCGGGCGCAAGGATACCGCCTGCATCATCTACACCAGCGGCACCGGCGGGGCGCCGCGCGGCGTGCTGCAGCACCATGGCGCGATCCTGTGCAACGTCGCGGGCGCGGCGGACATTTTGATCGACGATTTCAACCTGTCGAACGACGAGCGCTTCCTCTCCTTCCTCCCGCTCAGCCATGCTTACGAGCATACGGGCGGGCAATTCCTGCCGATCGGCGTGGGCGCGCAGATCTTCTACGCCGAGGGGCTGGAGAAGCTCGCCAGCAATATCGAGGAGACCAGCCCGACCGTGATGGTCGTGGTGCCTCGCCTGTTCGAAGTGCTGCGCACCCGAATCATGAAGCAGATCGCCAAGCAGGGCGGCGCCGCGAGCTACCTGATGGATCGCGCGCTCGAAATCGAAGAGCGTGCGGACGAGAACGGCAGGAAACGGCTGCGCGACAAGCCGATGGACCTGATCGTCGGGCGGCTGCTGCGGCCCAAGATCCGGGCGAAGTTCGGCGGGCGGCTCAAGGCGATGGTGTCGGGCGGCGCTCCGCTCAATCCCGAGGTCGGCACTTTCTTCCAGGCCCTCGGCCTGCCGATGATGCAGGGCTATGGCCAGACCGAGGCGGGGCCGGTCATCAGCTGCAACCGCCCTTCCGCCGGTGTCTCGATGGACACGGTCGGCCCGCCGATGAAAGGCGTCGAGATCAGGATCGCCGATGACGGCGAGATCCTGTGCCGGGGCGAGCTGGTGATGCACGGTTACTGGCAGAACCAGGCCGAGACCGAGCGCGCGCTGCAGGACGGCTGGCTCCACACCGGCGATATCGGCCATCTGGACAAAAAGGGCCGGATCAAGATAACCGACCGGAAGAAGGACATGATCGTCAACGACAAGGGCGACAATGTCGCGCCGCAGAAGGTCGAGGGGATGCTGACGCTGCAACCCGAGATCGGGCAGGCGATGGTGATCGGCGACCGGCGGCCCTACGTGGTCGGGCTGATCGTGCCCGATGCCGAATGGGCGCTCGACTGGTGCAAGGCGCAGGGCAAGCCGCTCGACTGCAAGCAGGTGCAGGAATTGCCCGAGTTTCGCGCGGAAATCCGCAAGGCGATCGATCGGGTGAACAAGGAACTCTCGGTGGTGGAGAAGGTCCGCGGCTTCGTCTTCGCCGACGAGCCCTTCGGAATCGAGAACGAGGAAATGACGCCGAGCATGAAGATCCGGCGGCACAAGATCCGTGAACGCTACGGCGATCGGCTCGACGCGCTGTACCGGAAGTGAGCGTGCATCGGCTAATTGCCCTGCTCGCGTCTCCCGTCGTATTGCTCGCGATTGCGGCGGGCTGCGTCACGGCCGGCAACGTCTCCCTGCCGAGCGCGCTGGAAGCGGGCTGGGAGGGCGAGCGCGTTTGCGAGCTTCGGCACCAGAGCGATACGCACCGCGTCCTGCGGTGCGCCTTCCCGCCTGGCGTCGGGCACGAACGACATTTTCATCCCGCGCATTACGGCTACGCGCTGAGCGGGGGGACGATGCGGATTACCGATGCGGGCGGAACCCGCACGGTCGATCTGGCGACCGGCGCGGATTATTCGAGCGACGGCACGCCGTGGCACGAAGTCGTCAATGTCGGCGAGACCCCGGTGATCTACCTGATCGTCGAAGAACTTTAGGTCGCCTTCTCAGGCCGCTTCTTCCAGATCGACATATTCGGGCATGAAGGTCGGCTCCCGGCTCGACCAGGCAGGCGCGGTCGCGGCGGCTTCGCTCAGCGATTGCAGCAGGATCTTGCGACGCGCCGGGCGCAGGTGCGGCATCGCGGCGCCGGCGCAAAAGGCGCTCGGCAACCACGGACGGATATCCGCGCCGAGCAGCCGCTCGTAAAGGAAGCGGAAGGGCGAGAACCCATCGAGTCGCTCCTGCGAGAGGTCGAACGCGGCAAGACGCGAAAGCTGGCCGATGAACGGCCCCACCGCCTCGGTCGCTTCGGCGTCGGGAATCGCGTGGCGCATGGCCTTGAGATCCTGATAGGCGACATATTGCCGACGAATCGCCACGTTCTCGGACGCGTTGCGCGCCCACAGCTTGAACGCGTCGCACCGGCCAAGGCCGATATCGAGATTGCGGCGGATGAAGCGCTGCTCGCAAGGGCTGAACCCTGCGAATTCGCGCATCTCCGCGATGCTCAGGCTGGTGGTGTTGTTCTTCGTCGCCATCGTGCCCCTCCGTGGCCCCCAAGAGTGGCGGCCCGTTTGTCCGATGGCAGGCATGTTTCCGCGATCTTGGTAAACAAACCGCTAAGGTTGATCTCAGGTCTTTCCGCAGGCGGTCAGATCAGCCCTGCAAGCGGGCTGGAGGGGTCCGCATACTTGCGTGTCGCCATGCGCCCGGAGAGGTAGGCGTCGCGCCCCGCCTGCACCGCCAGCTTCATTGCGCGGGCCATGCGAATCGGGTCTTTCGCCTCGGCGATGGCGGTGTTCATCAGGATCCCGTCGCAGCCCAACTCCATGCCGACCGCCGCGTCGGACGCGGTGCCGACTCCGGCATCGACCAGCACGGGCACGCTCGCCCCTTCGACGATCAGGCGAATCGTCACCCGGTTCTGGATGCCCAACCCCGAACCGATGGGCGCGCCCAGCGGCATGATCGCCACCGCGCCTGCCTCTTCCAGCTGCTTCGCGGCTATCGGATCATCGGCGCAATAGACCATCGGGTGGAAGCCTTCGTTGGCCAGCGTCTCCGTCGCGCGCAGCGTCTCGCGCATGTCGGGATAGAGCGTCTTCGCCTCGCCCAGCACTTCCAGCTTCACCAGGTCCCAGCCGCCCGCTTCGCGCGCCAGCCGCAACGTGCGCACCGCGTCGTCGGCGGTGAAGCACCCGGCGGTATTGGGCAGGTAGGTGACCTTCTTGGGATCGATGAAGTCGGTCAGCATCGGCTGATTCGGGTCGGAGACATTGACCCGCCGCACCGCGACGGTGACGATCTCCGCCCCGCTCGCTTCGAGCGCGGCGGCGTTCTGTGCGAAGTCCTTGTACTTGCCGGTGCCCACGATCAGCCGTGAACGGAAGGTATGGCCCGCGACCGACCAGGTGTCTTCGGAACGATCAGTCGCTGGTGTTTGCATTTCGGTCATGTCGGCCCCGGTATCCACCCGCCAGTGCGGTAGCAAGGCCGATCCACAAGATGAGGGCAGTTGCCATCCATGCGACGCCAAGCATCGTCTCGTTCCCGGTTGGCGCCCATTCGGTCGTCCCGGTAATGACTGTGCATGCAGGCATGCCGGCCAACAGCTTGATCGCGACTATCGGGTAGGAAATGGAAAGCAGCGCGGGGATTATCGCGGCAAGGCTTACGGCTACGCGGTTCGGCCTCCAGCACAGCAGCGCCACGCCAAGCAGGTTCAGCGGTAAGGTGACGATGAAGCCGAGCAGCGAGTCAGGCGCATTGCCGGTGCAGGTTTCCACGATCCCTGCGATGAAGCCGAAAAGCCCGCTCAGCGTGAGAATCAGGAAAGCTGCGACGGCGCGCAGTAGCGCCATCTATCCGCCGCCGACGAAATGCACGATCTCGAGCGTGTCGCCATCGGCGAGCGCGATCTCGCCGAGCTTCGAGCGCGGGGCGATTTCGCCATTATGCTCGACCGCCACCTTTTCGGGCGCAAGGCCGAGTTCGCGCACGAGTGTGGCGATGTCGGGGGCGGAGGTGGTGCGACTCTCGCCGTTCAGCTGAATCGATTTGGGGTCGCTCATGGTGGGAGCGACATAGGCCTCAGCCGTCTTTGCGCAAGCCGTCGTGCTTTCCGGTCAGCGGGGCATGGCGCAGGTTGAGCAGGTGGCCGAGCGAAACGAGCGCCACGCCGATCACCGTCAACACCGCTTCCTCGACGCCGTGAGGCGCCGCCAGCGCGCCGCCCATGAAGGTGAGCCCGGTCATCGCCACGACGAAGGGGGTGCGGCGCCGATGCCGGACCGCGCCGATGCCGATCGCGAGCCCGGCGATGATCGTCGCCGCGGCAAGGCCCCACCAGTGCAGATCGGGCGCGAACAGCCAGCTGCTCGCCACGCCGAGCGAGCCGATGAGCACGATTGTCAGCAGGCAATGCACCGCGCACAGCGCGGACAGGGCGATGCCCATCGCATCGAGCCTGATGCGATTCGAGAGACTTCGCAGATCCATGTACCGCCAGATATGTGATGTTGTTTCATTTTGCAAGGACTGTGAGAGCACCAATTCGATGCAAGTTGTTCAACTGCAATGCAGCTTTGCGCGCTTGCAAGTTTTCGCGCCAATACGCATTCATGCGCAATGACCGCAGCCTCACTCCAAGGATCGCACGATTCCGCGCACAGCCGTGCCCGCCCCGGCTGGCTCGCGTGGTGGCTGGTGATCGTTGCGGCGATGGTCGTGCTGATCGTCGCGGTCGGCGGGATCACCCGGCTGACCGAATCGGGCCTGTCGATCACCGAATGGAACGTCGCATCGGGCGTCCTGCCGCCACTGAGTGAGCAGGCGTGGCAGGCGGAATTCGCGAAGTACCAGGCCACGCCCGAATACCGGCTCGAAGCGGGCCCTGCGGGCATGACGCTGGCCGATTTCAAGGCGATCTTCTTTTGGGAGTGGTTCCACCGGCTGATGGGCCGCGCGATCGGTCTCGCCTTCGCACTGCCGCTGGCCTTCGCGTGGGTGCGCGGCTGGATTCCCCAAGGTTATCGCAGCCGCCTGATCGCGCTGCTCGGGCTGGGCGGGTTGCAGGGCGTGTTCGGGTGGCTGATGGTCCGCTCGGGGCTCGGCGGCGAGATGACCGATGTGAGCCATTTCTGGCTCTCGATTCATCTCTGCACTGCCCTCATCACATTGGCAGGCCTCGTCTGGACCGCGCTCGACCTGCATGCGCTCGACCGGGATAGCGCCGCACGCCCTGCCATCTTGCGCCCGCTCGCCATCGGCGCGAGCCTCGGCCTGTTCGTGCAGGTTTTGCTGGGCGCGTGGGTCGCGGGGCTCAATGCGGGGCTGGCGTCGGACACCTGGCCCCTGATGCAAGGGCGCATCCTGCCCGAAGCAAACATGTCGCGCGGGCTGTTCTGGGCGGTGACCCAGGATCCCTTCCTGCTCCACTTCCTCCATCGCTGGTTCGCGTGGATTGCCTTCGCCACGTTGCTGGCGCTCGGCTGGAAAGCGCTGGCGCGCGAGAACAATGCGGGCAAGGCGCTGATCGGCCTCGCGACTGGGCAGGTGCTGCTCGGTATCGTCACCGTCATCAGCGGAGTGTCGTTGTGGATCGCGGTCGGGCACCAGGTCACCGGTGCGCTGCTGGTCGCCGCGACTGCTGCCTCGGCCCATGCGATTGGCGGGCGAGGCCCCGCTACCAGGGCATGAGCGCACTGATCTACACGGTGTTTGCCAGCCGGGACGATGCCCGTGAGGTCGCGACAAGCCTGCTCGACGAGCGTCTGATCGCCTGCGCCAATGTGGTCGGTCAGGTCGAGGCGCTGTTCGAGTGGGATGGCGAGCGGGGCACCGGCGAGGAAATCGCGGTGCTGTTCAAGACCCATGCCGACCGCCTGGACGCCGCCACCGCGCGGCTTGAAACGCTGCATCCCTACGATACGCCCGCAATCCTTGGTTGGCGCGCCGACGCGAGCGGCGTGGCCACCTCCGAGTGGCTCGGCGGGCTGGTGCGATGATGGCGGCGATTGAGCGCCGCGGCGTGCTTGCAGCGATCGGTGCCCTGTCGCTCTTTCCCGTGTGGGCGCGCCTTACGGCAGCCGAGGTCGTGGGGGACTTCATTCTTGCGCGCACGGTGCGCCGCAGCCTCGCCGATGGCCGGCATATCGAGGCGGCGCGCGAGTTTGCGGTGTCCTTCGTACCCGAGGCCAGTGGGAAGACGCTGGTCACCGGTACGCAGATCTCCGTGCGCGTCGAGGCACCGCCCGCGTTGGAAGCGCTCGCCCGGATCGAGGAGCGCCGCAAGGAGGATGGCTTTTTTCCCCTGCGGCTCGATGGGAGCGGGCTGATCATGCCAACGGCGGACAAGGAGCTGTTTTCCGAACTTCCCGAGGCGGTGGCCTCGGCTGCGCTGGCCTATGCCCGCGAACGCTCTGCCGGGCTGGAGGCTGCCGCCGCATCGCGCCAGTTCATCGCCGATCTGTCAGACCGCAGCCATCACTGGCTCACCCTGATGCCGCGCGACCTGTTCTTTCCCGAACCGCGCGACCGCCGTGTCAGCCGCGAGATCGAGCTTGCCGATGGCACGAATGGCGTGATCCGGATGCGCGAAACCGCGCAGGCCGATCCGGCCACGGGCCTGCTCGGCTCCTTCAGCCGCGAGGCGGAGACCGCCACGCAAACCCTGTCGCGTACGGGCAGCGAAATCTGGACGCTCACCCGCACGGTATCATAATACCTCTTCGCTAACCCGCATGATTGCTTGACTTGAGGGCGGTCGCGACGCATTAGCGCGCTCCACGTCCGGGACGAGCGAATCTGCATAAGCGCGTTTCCCCTGCCCGGCGAGACCCCGAATTCCAAGGGAAAGATAGCCATGAAGGCGCTCAGCAAGATGACCCGGTCGATCAAGCCGGCCGAGGTCGAAAAGAACTGGTATGTGATCGATGCGGAAGGCCTCGTTGTGGGCCGCCTCGCCGCGATCATCGCGAATCACCTGCGCGGCAAGCACAAGCCGAGCTACACCCCGCACGTCGATTGCGGCGATCACGTGATCGTCCTCAACGCGGACAAGGTGAAGTTCACCGGCCGCAAGATGGGCAACAAGAAGTATTACAAGCACACCGGCTATGCCGGCGGCATCAAGGAAACCACGCCTGCGAAGATCCTCGAAGGCAAGTTTCCCGAGCGCGTGCTGGAAAAGGCTGTCGAGCGGATGATCCCGCGCGGTCCGCTGGGCCGTCAGCAGATGAAGGCGCTGCACCTGTATGCCGGCACCGAGCATCCGCATGACGGGCAGAAGCCCGAGACGCTCGACGTCGCTTCGATGAACCGCAAGAACAAGGCTCTCAGCTAATGGCCGACGACAAGAACCAGAACGAGCAGCAGAGCGCTCAGAACACCGAAAGCGTGCGCGATCTTGCCGATCTCGGCAACATCGCCGGTGATGCTCCCGAAGCCGATGCCGCAGTCGTGGCCGAAAGCACCGCGCCGCTGCGCGAGCAGGAGCTCGACCAGTATGGCCGCGCCTACGCCACCGGTCGCCGCAAGGATGCGACCGCGCGCGTCTGGATCAAGCCCGGCAAGGGCACGATCACGATCAACGGCAAGGAGCAGGAGACATACTTCGCCCGCCCGACGCTGCGCCTCGTGATCAACCAGCCGTTCGCGATCACCGATCGTGAAGGTCAGTACGACGTCATCGCCACGGTTCGCGGCGGTGGCCTGTCGGGCCAGGCCGGTGCGGTGAAGCACGGCATCGCCCAGGCGCTGACCAAGTACGAGCCGGCGCTGCGCAGCACCATCAAGTCCGCCGGATTCCTGACCCGCGACAGCCGCGTTGTCGAGCGCAAGAAGTACGGCCGTGCCAAGGCACGTCGTAGCTTCCAGTTCAGCAAGCGTTGATTGCGGCTGGGCGCTAAGCTACAGCGATCTTCGATCACCAGGAGGGGCGGTGCCGCAAGGCGCCGCCCTTTTTTTTTGGGCGGGTGCTGGCGCTAGCCTTGCAGGGCACGCGATGCTCCACGGACCCAATTTTACCCGGGTCTTATTGACATTGATTTTACCCGGGTTAAATAGCCACTCCAATTCTCTTGGAGGGCAAGTACCATGGCATCCAGCGTTACCGCTTTTGCGGCGGGCAAGAAAATCGCGGCGGGCGAACCTGGCGAGGTGGCCGGAACCATCGCGAAACTTCTGACCGAACATGATGGCACGATCCTCGTTTTCGAGGACGAGACCGGGCGCGTGTCCGATCTCGATTATCGCGCGACCAAGGCTTCCAGTGCCGGCCGCCCGAAACTGGGGGTGCAGGCGCGCGAGGTGACGCTGCTTCCGCGCCATTGGGAATGGCTCTCCAGCCGACCGGGCGGGGCATCTGCGGAATTGCGTCGCCTTGTCGAGGCCGCTCGGAAAGCCGGCAAATCGGACAGGGAACGGCAAGACGCGGCCTATCGCTTCATGCAGGCCGCATGCGGCGATCTGCCCGGTTACGAAGAAGCGTTGCGCGCGCTCTATGCGCAGCGGCAGCGCGATTTCCGCGCCATCGTGGACCATTGGCCACCAGACTATGCACGTTACATCGCCAGTCTGCTCGGAACCGAACCGGCTCAAACAGGAGACGACTCATGAAGATTGCCAAATGCCGCTGTTCGAGCCTGCGAGCCGAGTGCAAGGGGGATCCTCTGCGGGTTTCGGTTTGCCATTGCGAGGAATGCCAGCGCCGGACCGGCAGCGCCTTTGCCGTGCAGGCGCGCTTCCATTGCGATGCCGTCGAAATCACCGGGCCGTCCCAGACTTTCGAACGGATCGCCGATAGTGGTAACGTGCTGAGCTATCGGTTTTGCCCGTCTTGCGGATCGACCGTCGCCTACCAGATCGACGCGTGGCCGGACGTGATCGCCATTCCACTGGGTGCTTTCGAGCAGCAGGATTTTCCCGCCCCGGTTTACTCGGTGTACGAGCGCCGCAAGCACCCTTGGGTCACTTTAACCGGGGAAGACATCGAACGTCATTTCTAGTTCGATCGGCCACAATCGCGCCTCGCTCTCGTACGATCAGGCCTGCCTACCGGCGCAAGCGCTCAATTCACCGGCGGATCGGTCCGCGGCACGGCACCCACCGGCGCGACCGGTTCGCCCTCGTGACGCGGCGGCTGCGCGTCTTCGGGCACGTCGTCGATCTTCATCGCCTCGTCCGGCACGTGCTCGAGATTGCGGATATGCACCTCGAGCCGCTCGCCGTCCCAGTGCAGTTCGTTGAAGCTCGGCGGGGTCGAGCGCAGCCGCTGCGATAGCGTGCCCGCACCGATCATCCGGACAGGTCCGTGGGGCGTGTCTTCCATGATGTCGAACGCATCGTGGACATGGCCCGAGAGCACGCCGAGCACATTGCGTTTCGCCAGTTCGGCCAGCGCTTTCGACCCACCCCGGGTCAGCGCGGTGCCTTGCGTGCCGACTTCGCGAAGCGGATGGTGGACCGTCACCAGCACGCGGGTACCCTTGGGCAGCGCGTCGATCGCTGCGAGGCATTTGTCGAGCGCGCGGCCCGTGACCCAGCCCTTCGACCAGTTGAAGCGCGGCTGCATCCGCACCGCCGTCTTCAAGGGGACGAGCGCGATGCCGGGCAGGTCGATCTCCCGCTCCACCACGTCGCGCATTCGCCCGAACCGCTTGTACGGATCGAAGAACCGTTCGATCAGGTTGAAATAGGGCATGTCGTGATTGCCAACGTCGAGCGTGACCGGCGCGTCGAGCGTGCCGATCCAGTCCTCGGCAGCACGGAATTCGTGGTGCCGCGCACGCATCGTCAGATCGCCGGTGATGGCGATCGCAGAAGGGCGCAGCCGCGTGACTTCCGCGGAAAACCAGTCGAGTGCCTCGTTGTTCTCCAGCCCGAAATGGATGTCGCTGACGTGAAACAGCAAGGTCTCGGTCATGGAGCGATCTCCGACAGCGTGGCGAGCAGGTCGACGGGACACGTATCGAGCGTAAAGGTCACTCGCGTGTCGCCATGCTCGGGCTCTCCGTCCAGCAGGAGGTCGATCTCTTCGCCACCGGTGCTTTCGACCGAAAGCGTGTCGAACGGCCCGTAGGTATCGTGCGGACCTTCGCGGAACTCCTGCCGCAGCACAGCCCAGGTCTGGGCCACGAAGTCCGCCCCCGTTCGCGCATGATAGGCGGCCACGTCCATGCCCTCGGCATGCGGGATCAGCTCGAGGATCGGATAGCCGTCCCGCTCGCCCGCCTCAGGCTCGGCGAGCCGGACCGGAGCGTTGCCCGTCGTATTCTCGATCGCCTTGCCCGCGGCGACCAGCATCTGCCCCGGATCGCCCGCCCGCAGCGCCTCGCGCACCTCGTTCCAGCTGGTGCCGGGGCCGACCAGCAATCCGGCGAGCGCAAGGCCCTGATCGCAGCGGATGATCGTGGGGCGCACGCGGTGTGCTTCGCCCTGCGCGAAGGCACGGATCACGTCATGGACGCTCGCATCGCCGTGAATGCGGGTGGTCAGCAGGTTCTGCGTGCCGCCCGGCAGTGGGAGGACCGCGCCGGTCCAGCCCGCCATGGCGGAAACGACCGCGTTGATCGTGCCATCGCCGCCCAGCGTCACGATGACATCGATCCCGCGCGCCTCCAGCTCGCTTTGCGTCGGGATCGATTCGCGCGGAAAAGTCGTGCGTTCGGCGATGCACAGGCCCGAGCTTTCGCATGCCTCGTGCAGATCGGAGAGCAGCTCTTCGCGCACGGAGCCGCTGCCTTCGTTGGTGATCAGCCAGATGTCTGTCGGTTTCCCCATGCTCTACAAAGGCTTCGCCAGCAGGGCGGTTCCGCTAGCTGGCCGCATTTGCGCCATCGGGGGCGCCAATTCTTGCGACCAGCAGCTTGTCGATCTTGCGCCCGTCCATATCGACGATCTCGAACTGCCACCCCTGGTGGGTAAAGACCTCGCCTTCCTCGGGCAGGTGCTTGAGCACCCACAGCGCGAAGCCCGCAGCGGTCGCAAAGTCGCGGTCCTCGCCGTAATCGAGCGTCAGCCGGTCGCCCAGATCCTCTGCCGAGAGGCTGCCCGAGATCAGCAGCGAGCCGTCGGCCCGCTCGATAACCTCGGGTATCTGGCCCTGGTCCTTGTCGCTTTCGAACTGGCCGACGATCGCGGTCAGCAGGTCGATCGGGGTCACGATCCCGTCGAGATGGCCGTATTCGTCGTGGACCATCGCCATCGCCACATCGGCTTGCTGGAGCACGCGTAGCGCATCCATCGCATCGAGCTGGTCGGGCACGACCTCGACCCGCTTGACCATGTCGACCAGCGCAAAGGGTCCGCCCGAAACCATTGCCGCCAGCACCTCGCGCACCTTGACCACGCCGACGATCCGGTCGGGCGATCCGTCCGCCACGGGCAGCAACGAATGCGGGCTGTCGGCGAAGGTCCGTTCGATTTCCTCGCGATTCGCGCCCGCGTCGATCCAGTCGACTTCGGTGCGCGGCGTCATCACCTCGCGCACGGGACGGTCGGCGAGGCGGACCACGCCTTTCAGGATCGCGCTCTGCTCGGCCTCCAGCACGCCGCTACGCGTCGCTTCGGCGAACAGCATCTGCAGTTCCTCGGCCGTAACGCTGCTCTGCCCGCCGGGGCGCACGCCGAACAGGCGGACGATTGTGGCGGAGGAGAAATCGAGCAGCCAGACGACCGGAGCGGCAATGATCGCGAGCCATTTCATCGGCCGCGCCATCACGATCGCGATCGGCACCGCGACCCGCAGTGCAAGCTGCTTGGGCACCAGCTCGCCGATCACGAGCGTCGCGTAGGTGGTCAACGCGATGACCACGGCGAAACCTATCTGCGCACCGCTTTCCGGCGAAAGGCCGAACCACAGCTCCAGCCGCTCTCCGAACGGGCCGCCCAGGCTGGCGCCCGAATAGGCACCGGCGATGATCCCGACGAGCGTGATGCCGATCTGTACGGTAGAGAGGAACTTGCCCGGGTCGCCGGCCAGATCCAGCGCGGTGGCCGCCGCACTGCTGCCTGCCTCCGCCTTGGCCTGCAAAGTGGTGGTCTTGGCCGATACGATCGCCAGCTCCGACATCGCGAAGATGCCGTTGAGCACGATCAGCCCGGCGATGATGATCAGGTCTGTCCAGGGGAAAGGTGTCACGGTGCTTGCCGCGCTAGCACAAAAGTTGCGCCACGCCAGCCGTCATCGACCCAATCCCCTCACCCATCACACGGGAACTCGTACCAGCGGGGCACGTTAGGGGTGTCTGGCAAGCGTAGGTGGAACGCGAGCCCGAACCGTGTGCGAACACATCGCACCGTGAAAACGAAAAGAGGGACGACCTACAATGAAAACCCCCCGTATTATTCTCTCCTCGGTTGCCGTTGCGGCACTGGTGAGCACCTCCGCCTGCGTGACCGACCCCAATACCGGTGAGCAGAAGGTCAGCCGCACTGCCGCAGGCGGCGTCCTCGGCGGCACGCTCGGCTACCTGCTGGGCGGCCTGATCGGTGGCGACGCCGCACGCATCATCGGTGCGGGCATCGGCGGCACCGCCGGGGCCGTGATCGGCGACCAGTTCGACGATCAGATCCGCGAACTCGACGAGCAGACCGCTGGCAGCGGCGTCGATGTCGAGGAAATCGGCGACCAGGAAGCGATCCTCGTCCGCCTGCCCGACGGCGTAACCTTCGCGACCAACTCGGCGAACATCAATCCGAGTTTCCAGCGCACGCTCGACACGGTGGCGGACAGCATGATCCGCTATCCCAACAGCCTGATCGACGTGTACGGCTTCACCGACACGACCGGCCAGCCGGGCTATAACCAGGACCTGTCGGAACGCCGGGCACGCGCCGTTGCGGACTACCTCGTCTCGCGCGGCGTCTCGCGCTCGCGCATCGCGACCCGCGGCTATGGCGAAGACCCGCAATATCTGCGGGTCAACACCGGTGACGGCGTGAACGAGCCGCTCAACCGCCGGGTCGAGATCAAGATCGTTCCGATCAGCGATGCAGAGGTCAACGCTGCGCGCCGCTAAGCGGACCGCATGGATCACCGCAAAAAAGGGGGCCGGGGCAGCGATGCGTCGGCCCCTTTTTCGTGTCCTTCAACGCGATGCGCTGCGGCTGGGCAAGGTGCTTGTCCTATCCCAGTTTCTCCCGCGCGCGGGGCCCGAAATGGTCGATGGCGGCGGAGTGCAGCTTGGGCGCGCACACCAGCAGGCCGAAGCTGCGCGGATCGCGCTTGTTATAGCCCAGCGGCTGGCCGAAGATATCGCTCACCGCCGCGCCCGCCTCGCGCGCGATCAGGGTCGAGGCGGCGATATCCCACTCGTAGCCCCAGCGCATGGTCGCCAGCAGATCGGCTTCGCCCGCCGCAACCATGGCGGCGCGCAGCGCGATGCCGTTCGGCTGGTCCACCGAGACGAGCATCCTGTCGTCCTTCGCCAGATCGGCCGCCGGCACGCGCGCGCCATCGAACTCGGTCCGGCTCGACGCGGCAAGCCGCTGGCCATTGCGCAGCGCGCCCTGCCCGGCGGTGGCCTGCCAGCGCTCTTCGCGTGCAGGCGCCTCCAGCCAGGCGATCAGTGGACGCCCCGAACTGACCAGCGCGACCGAAACCGCCCAGCCCTTGCGCCCCCTGATGAAGTCGCGCGTACCGTCGATCGGGTCGACCACCCACACCAGCCGGTCGGTCAGGCGCGCGGCATCGTCCGCGCTTTCCTCCGACAGCCAGCCTGCGCTGGGGAGCAGCGCGGTCAGCTCCCGCCGCAAGAAGCGGTCGACCGCGACATCGGCCTCGCACACCGGATCGTTTGGGCCCTTGTGCCAGCTCGCGACCGAGTGGCCGGCACCCGGCCAGCTGTCCATCGCGATCCGGCCCGCTTCTCGCAGGATCGCTTCGAGGCGTGAATAATCGATCATGGCAATGCTGGAAGATGTGCGCGGGCCACACGCCCTTTTCAAGCGCCCGCATCCATGCTTATGCGCGTCGCGAACCAATCTTTTTCGCCGACGATAGAGCCCGCAAAGGACGAAGCCCCCCATGAACGTTCACGAATATCAGGCCAAGGACCTTCTCAGCCAGCACGGGATCGCCATCCCCAAGGGCATCCCCGCGATGACCGTGGAAGAAGCGGTCGCAGGCGCAAAGCAGCTGCCGGGGCCGCTCTATGTGGTGAAGGCGCAGATCCACGCGGGCGGACGCGGCAAGGGCAAGTTCAAGGAACTGGGCCCCGATGCCAAGGGCGGCGTGCGCCTCGCCAAGTCGATTGAGGAAGTCGAATCGAGCGCGCGCGAGATGCTCGGCAACACGCTGGTCACCGTGCAGACGGGCGACGAAGGCAAGGAAGTGAACCGCCTCTACGTCACCGACGGTGTTGACATTGCGAAGGAATACTACCTCGCGTTGCTGGTCGACCGCGCCAGCGGCGAGGTTGCCATGGTCGCCTCGACCGAGGGCGGGATGGATATCGAAGAGGTGGCGCATTCCACGCCGGAAAAGATCACCACCATCACCATCGATCCTGCGCAGGGCTTCATGCCGCACCACGGCCGCGCGGTGGCCTTCGCTCTGAAGCTGGAAGGCGATCTGAACAAGCAGGCGCAGAAGCTGTCGAAGCAGCTCTACGAAGCCTTCCTCGCCTATGATTGCGCGATGCTGGAGATCAACCCGTTGGTCGAAACCGACGACGGTAACCTGCTGGTGCTCGACACCAAGATGAGCTTCGATTCGAACGCGATGTATCGCCAGAAGGAAGTCGAGAAGCTGCGCGACGTGACCGAGGAAGACGAAGCCGAGGTCGAGGCGAGCGAATACGACCTTGCCTACATCAAGCTCGACGGCAACATCGGCTGCATGGTCAACGGCGCAGGGCTGGCGATGGCGACGATGGACATCATCAAGCTGAACGGCGCCTTCCCCGCCAACTTCCTCGATGTCGGCGGCGGCGCCGACAAGGAGAAGGTGACCGCGGCGTTCAAGCTGATCCTGAAGGACCCGGCGGTCGAGGGCATCCTCGTCAACATCTTCGGCGGGATCATGAAATGCGACGTGATTGCCGAAGGCATCGTCGCGGCGGCCAAGGAAGTGAACATCCAGGTCCCGCTGGTGGTTCGCCTCGAAGGCACCAATGTCGAAAAGGGCAAGGAAATCCTCAGCCAGTCGGGCCTTGCCATCGTCCCTGCGGACGATCTGGGCGATGCGGCACGCAAGATCGTGGCCGAGGTGAAAGAGGCGGCGTAATGCGCAAGGCACTGATCGGACTGGCAAGTTTCGCGATTGTCCTGGGGGGCGGCGCTTCGGCGCAGACGCCTTGGCCGACCATTGCCGACCGATCGGTGCTGAGCAGTTTCAAGCTCACGCCTGATTACGACACCTGCAGCGCCGAACTGATGGGCGGCGTCGAGCTGGCGCTGACCGAGCACTACGCGGCGGGGCCAAGTGGCGAGGGCATTTACCGCGTCCTCGTCGTGGAGCAGGATACGCACAACCGCTACAGCGCGGGCGACTTCGTGAAGATGAAGTTCGATGGCAAGCCTGTCTGGGGCAAGGTCGTTGCCGCGCGCGGCGACCGCACGACCTTTGCCTTCGGCGCGGGACTATTGCGCGAACTCTGGTACGAAGGCGCTCTGCCCTTCGTCGAGTTCGCAGCGACCAAGGATCTTTTCGATCAGGATATCTACGATCAGATCGCCCTGCGCGACCCGGAAGGGGGCGAGAGCATGCTGATGGCCAACCGACAACTGGTTTCTGGCCTGGTAACTTGCTTCGAAGGTCTTTCGATGGGGGCGTGAGGCTCCCGACGCGAGCCTAGAACATGCCTCCGCCGCTGCCGCCACCACCGCTGCTCAAAAGCACCTGCGTGACGAGCACATAGAACGCGGCGCCGCTGCCCAGGAAAGCGAGCAGCATCAGCAGCCCGTCGCGCACGGTCAGCGCGATACCGAAGGCCGCGATTACCGCCATCGGCAGTGCGACCGCGAAGGGCACCAGCTCGAGCGGCGGAACCGCGAGGCACAGCAGTGCGACCACCCCGGCGGCGATGCGTGCGGCGGTCCGGCCGGTGAAGCGCTTGAGCCGGCCGTGGAAGATCTTGTCCATCCACTTGGCCACGCCCTCCATATCTTCGGCCGCGTTGGCGAGCTTTTCACCGTCGACCGAACGGTTCTTGAGAATGCCGGGCAGCCACAGGTGATCCTTGCCGAACACCAGTTGCACCGCGATCAGCAGCAGCGTGGCCGCCAGGATCGTCGGCACCGTCGGGATGCCGCCGACGGGCGAGACGCCGATCAGCGCGGGCACCAGCAGCACCGGCCCGTAGGTCCGCGTGCCAAACGCATCGACGATATCGCCGATCGAGACCGTATCGTTCTTGTCGCCGATCTCGGTCAGGCGATCGATGATGCCGCACACGCTGTTCGGTTTATTTGCCATGAAACTGCAAGCTCCGGCTCGTCGCGTTGGTTCCTATCATGCTCAAGGCGTGATTCGCGAAGTCGGGGCCCACCCCGTGCACCGCCACGCTTTGGTATGACACCTTACGCTACGCTTTCGCGCAGGTCCGCCGCACCCCTTGACGCCGCTGTTTCCGGAACGCAACACCGCCCCCAGCCATTCGTTAGGCAAGCCATTTTGCGGCCCGGGTAGAAAATCGCCGGGTCGATCACGGGAAAGGACACGACCCATGAAAATACTCGTCCCCGTCAAGCGGGTGATCGATTACAATGTCAAACCGCGCGTCAAGGCAGACGGCTCCGGCGTGGATCTCGCCAACGTCAAGATGAGCATGAACCCGTTCGACGAGATCGCAGTCGAGGAAGCGATCCGGATCAAGGAGGCGGGCAACGCCGAAGAGATCGTTGCGGTCTCGGTCGGCCCGGCCAAGGCGCAGGAAACGCTGCGTACCGCGCTCGCCATGGGTGCCGACCGCGCGATTCTGGTCGAATCGGACGAAGATCTCGAACCGCTTGCGGTGGCCAAGATCCTCAAGGCGATCGTCGAAGAGGAACAGCCCGGCCTCGTGCTGCTGGGCAAGCAGTCGATTTCCGACGACAGCAACCAGACGGGCCAGATGCTCGCCGCGCTGCTCGACCGGCCGCAGGGCACCTTCGCGAACACGATCGAGCTCGACGGAGACTCGGTCACCGTGAAGCGCGAAGTCGATGGCGGGCTCGAAACGGTCAAACTGACGCTGCCTGCCATCGTCACCACCGACCTGCGCCTGAACGAGCCGCGCTACGCCTCGCTCCCCAACATCATGAAGGCGAAGAAGAAGCCGCTCGACACCAAGAGCCCGGCCGATTTCGGCGTCGACACCGCGCCGCGCCTCAAGACCACCAAGGTCTCCGAACCGCCCGTGCGGCAGGCAGGCGAAAAGGTCGAGGATGTCGATGCGCTGGTCGCCAAGGTGAAGGCGCTGGGTATCGTTTGAGGTTTGAGGATTTTGCGTTCGCGCCGAGCCTGACTCCGCGCGAACGGCGACAAGGAAGTATCACATGAAAACTCTCGTTCTGGTCGAACACGACAACGAAGAAGTAAAGGACGCGACGCTCGCTACGGTCACCGCGGCATCGAAGCTCGGTGAAGTCCACCTGCTGGTCGCAGGCGCGGATTGCGCGGGCGTTGCCGATCAAGCCGCCAAGATCGCGGGCGTGGGCAAGGTCCACCTCGCCGACGACGCGGCCTACAAGGACATGCTGGCGGAGAATATCGCGCCGCTGGCCGCCAAGCTGATGGCCAACCACGACGCCTTCGTCGCGCCTGCCACCACGACCGGCAAGAACATCGCGCCGCGCGTCGCCGCACTGCTCGACGTGATGCAGATCTCCGAGATCATGAGCGTGGAAGGCGAGAAGACCTTCACCCGCCCGATCTACGCGGGCAACGCGATCGCCACGGTCGAAAGCACCGAGGACAAGCTCGTGCTGACCGTGCGCGGCACCGCATTCGACAAGGCCGAGGCCGAAGGCGGCAGCGGCACCGTGGAGAAGGTGGAGACCACCGGCGATGCGGGCACCTCCGAATTCGTGAGCCGCGAACTCGCCGAAAGCGAGCGCCCCGAACTGACCAGCGCAAGCGTGGTCGTGTCGGGCGGCCGCGCGCTGAAGGACGCGGAGACCTTCGAGGAATACATCACTCCGCTGGCCGACAAGCTCGGCGCCGCGATCGGCGCGAGCCGCGCGGCGGTCGACGCGGGTTATGTGCCCAACGACTATCAGGTCGGCCAGACGGGTAAGATCGTCGCGCCGGAAGCCTATTTCGCAATCGGCATCTCGGGCGCGATCCAGCACCTTGCGGGCATGAAGGACTCCAAGGTCATCATCGCGATCAACAAGGACGAGGACGCCCCGATCTTCCAGGTCGCGGACATCGGCCTGGTGGCGGACCTGTTCAAGGCGGTGCCCGAGCTGACCGAGAAGCTCTGATTGGCAAGTGCCTTGATCCGGCCATGAAGCGGGAATAGCCTCTGCCGGATGATCAGAGGGATATCGAAATTCACAGCCTCCGCCGGGGTTTTTGCCTCGGCGGCGGCTTTTTCGTCGATGGCCAGCGCGCAGGACGTTTCTGAAATCATTCAGCCATCCTCACCCTAGAATCTCGATTATGGGGAAAGCAGGTGCCGGATCGGTCGTACTTTCGGAGAGGGCGACAACAAGCACGTTTTCATCCTGGATCGCTTTGGGCCGGCCGATAGCTTTGACCCGATTGTGGCGGGACCGGCTGTCGAACGTCTCAAGCCCGACAGAAGATCGCCGGGTCTATCCGTGAAATTTGGCCCGGACGAAGCCATTCAGGATAGGTCCTTCTTCCTCTCGACCTTTCCGGAAATCGGTGCGGCTGTGACAGGGACAATGACATCTGCACCTCGGGGAGAGAAAGAGACGGAGCGAGAATCAGACGATAACCCGATGGTTTATCGCATCTCTTCCGAAAGAGAGGATGCAATCCAATGGTTCGGCATGCGAACCGAAGATTCCAGCGGCTTTCGTTTTGAAACGGGATCGATGGGCAAGATCATGGAGGCGATGCGGGAATGCACGCTCGACCTGATGTCGGGATGGGGAATCGATCTCGAACGTCATAAGAGCATGACGCGCCGGCCCAAGCCAGCAAACGATGCGAGCGACTGGGTGACGGTCTCCGATTACAGAAGCTCTTTGATCAGTCGGGGCGATCAAGGAATTATACGGTTCCGGTTGAGCATCGATACTGATGGACGCCCCACGCAATGTCACATCCAAGGGGGCAATGCGTCGGAAGCTCTGGAGGACTATGCTTGCGGATTGCTCGTTCGAAGAGCTCGGTTCGAGCCCGTCTTGGACAAGAACGGTGAGGCCATGGAAAGTTTTTATCGCGGGGTCGGTGCGCTTCACGATCCCAAGGTGATCCGAGTTCCTGAGCGCGCCTAGAACACCTGCACCACCGCATGCAGCGTAATCCCGACCAGCCCGCCGACCAGCGTGCCGTTGATACGGATGAACTGGAGGTCGCGGCCCACGGCGCTTTCGATCCGGTCGCTTACCGTACCAGCATCCCAGCGCTTCACCGTCTCGGACACCAACGCGACGATCTGCGCGCCGTAGCGTGAGGTCATCCCCACCGCCGTGCGCCGCGAGAAGCGGTTGATCTGCGATTGCAGCCGGGCGTCCTGCTGCAGCGCGCGGCCGATCTCGCGCATGCCTTCGCGCAGTTCGGTGCCGATGCCGCTTTCGGGGTCTCGCGCGCGGGCGATCAGCGAGCGGCGGATGCGTTCCCACACGCCCATCCACCAGTCGGCCAGCGCGGGATTTTCCAGCAGGTCCATCTTCACCGCTTCGACCTTAGCCTGCAGCTCAGGATCGGTCTTCAGTTGCGCAGCCAGCTTGACCAGCGCCGTGTCGATCCGCCCGCGCATCGGATGCTCGGGATCGACCAGCACTTCGGCCAGCAGGCGATACACGCCGTCGAGCACCGAGGAGGAGATGCGCGCGTCGAGCCCGGTCCAGCGCAGCACCGAATTGGCGCGGCTGCGGATGATCTCGCGCACCGCCTCCTCATTGTCTTCCAGCGTCAGGCCCGCCCAGCGGATCAGCCCGTCGAGCAACGGGCGATGGCGGCCGTCAGCGATGAGGTTCTCCAGCAGGCTGCCGAGTAGCGGAGCGAGTTCGATCTTGGAAAGCTGTCCCGCAAGCCCGGCGCGAACCCGCAGGCCGAGCCGTTCGGGATCGAGCGATTCGAGCACTTCGGCAATCAGCTCCGCGCCCCCGCCCATGAACCGCGACCGCTCGCCCCCCTCGCGATTGACGAGGAACCCGCCGAGCGCTTCGGCGACGTTCATGCGCCGCATCCGCCGCGCGACCACCGAGGGGGTGAGGAAATTGTCGCGCAGGAACTGCGCCATCGTGTCCGCGATCCGATCCTTCTTGCGCGGGATGATCGCGGTATGCGGGATCGGCACGCTCAGCGGGTGGCGGAACAGCGCGGTCACCGCGAACCAGTCCGCCAGCCCGCCGACCATCGCGGCCTCGGCGAAGGCGTTGACGTAGCCGAGGCCCGGTGCCCATTGCGGGTAAGCACCCATCGCCCAGTGGCTGACCGCGAAAATCGCCGCCATCAGCACCAGCATCGCCGTCGCCGTACGGCGCATGGTCCTGGCCCGATCGGGATCGGGGGGGCCCGGCGTCGCGCCACCGCCGGACAGGGCGATGATGGGCTCGCGCGTCACTCGGCGGGTTCGGGATCCGCTGCGCCGCCAGGGTGGCGGCCGGCCGTGTCATCGCCGGGGCGGTAGCTGAGCATACGCTCGCGCAGCCATGGCCCGACGCGCTTCTCGAACCCGTCGGCGAGGCTGAAGCCAGCGGGCACGATCAGCAACGTCAGCACGGTGGAGACGACCAGCCCGCCGATGACCATCGTGCCCATCGGGGCGCGCCATGCTCCGTCGCCCGAGCCGAGCACGCCGGAGAGCGCGGTGGGGATCATCCCGGCGGTCATCGCGAAGGTCGTCATCACGATCGGCTGGGCACGCTTGTGGCCGGCATCGAGGATCGCGTCCATCTTGTCGCGCCCTTCGGCCATCGCCTCGATCGCGAAGTCGATCAGCAGGATCGAGTTCTTGGAAACGATCCCCAGCAACAGCAGCACCCCGATATAGACCGGCATCGACTGCGGCTGGCCGACGAACCAGACGAGGAAGATACCGCCCAGCGGCGCGAGCGCGAGACTGGTCATGTTGACCAGCGGGCTCATCAAGCGCTTGTAGAGCAGCACCAGCACCGCGAACACCAGCAGGATACCGGCGATGACGGCGTACATCAGGCTGACCTGAAGCTCGTCCTGCCATTGCTCCTCGCCAACCGCATCGCGGGTGACGCCTTGCGGGAGGTCCTGCAACGCAGGAAGGGCATCGATCTGCTCGCGCGCGGTGCCGCTGACGACACCCTGCGCAAGATCGGCACCGACCAGCACGCGGCGGCTCTGGTTGTAGCGCTGGATCGCGGTCGGGCCGGAGCCGAAGCTGATATCCGCCACGCGCGACAATGGCACGGTGTTACCGCCCAGCGTGGGCACGGGCAGATTCTCGATCGTGGTCAGGCTCTCGCGCGAGGATTCGGGCAGCTTCACCGTGATCGGGATCTGCCGGTCTGAGAGCGAGAACTTGGCCGCATTCTGCTCGATCTCGCCCAGCGTTGCGATGCGGATGGTCTGGCTCAAAGCTGCAGTCGACACCCCAAGGTCCGCCGCGAGGTCGGGACGCGGCTGGATGATCAGCTCGGGCCGGTTGAGGTCAGCCTCGATCCGCGGCGCCACCAGCGTGTCGAGCCCCTTCATCTGTTCGACCAGCTGCGAAGCGGTCTCTTCGAGCACGGCCGGGTCCGATCCGGCGAGCATGACGGTGATGTCGCGCCCGCTGCCGCCACCGCCGCCCTGCTGCGACTGGAAGCGCACGCGGGCATCGGGGATCTTGGCGAGTTCGGGCGCCAGTTCCCGCTCGAACTGATAGGACTTGCGCTCACGGTCGGGCGACAGCGTGATGTAGAGCGAGGCATTGCCCACCCGCACCCGTTCGAGTGCGCGTTCGACCTCGGGCTGCTCGTAAAGGATTGCGGCAACGCGGTCGGCCACCCTCTCGGTGTCCTCCAGCGTGGTGCCCGGCACCATCTCGATCTGGACCTGGCTGTTGTCGCTATCGACCAGCGGCTGGAACTGTGCCGGTACGCTCATGAACAGCTGGACGGTCAGCAGCAGTGCGAAATAGCCGATCATCAGCATCCACACGCGGTGATCGTAGAACCGCGCGGTCATGTAGCTGACCGCATCCGGGCGACGCCCGAGCAGACGGACGCCGAGGAAGCCGGCCCATCCGCCACCGATCGCGGCGAGCAACGCGAGGAAGCCGACGAAAATCTGCCCGGCCGTCACGGAGGCGAAGTCGAACCCGGCCTGCGCTGCCTCCTGCCCCGCTTCGGGCGCGGCGGCGCCAACGCCGAACAGCATCGAGAAAATACCGCCGACGATGAAGAAGGATGCCGCCGCGGCGAGGAGCACGCCGATGATGCCCAGCACGAACGCGAAAATGCGCGCGATGGGATGCCCCGCCTTCAGCAGGAGCCGCAGCAGTTCGATGCCCTTAACGAGCACCCAGCCCACCAGGAAGGCGCCTGCGATTGCGATGGCGAATTGAACGATCCCGACCAGGCGGTTGTAGAACATGCCCGCCGTGGATTCGGGCGAGGATGCGACCGCGCTGCCCACCTTCTCCGCCAGTCCGAGACCGCCGAGCAGCGAGTGCAGAACGAAGAACGTATAGCCGGTCGCGCCAATCAGCAGCAGCACGGTCAGCAACAGCATGAACATGTAGGCGAAACGGTTGTGCGGCGCTTCGACCGCCGCGCGGCGGGTGAGCATCTTGCCGCGGTCGAGCGACCAGTGGAGGATGCTCATATAGCGGTCCATCATCGGGCCTTCGCCGTGTTCGGCGTGGCCCTTGGACTTGAGGAAATAGGCTGCCAGCATTGGCGTGATAAGGCGCGCCACGGCGAGCGACATGAGCACCGCGACCACCACGGTGATCCCGAAGTTCTTGAAAAACTGCCCCGAAATGCCGGGCATCAGGCCCACCGGCAGGAACACCGCAACGATGCAGAAACTGGTCGCGACCACGGGCAGGCCGATCTCGTCGGCCGCCTCGATCGATGCCTGATAGGCATTCTTGCCCATTCGCATGTGTCTGACGATGTTCTCGATCTCGACGATCGCATCGTCGACCAGCACGCCTGCGACCAGCGCCAGCGCCAGCAGCGACAGCGAGTTCAGGTTGAACCCCAGCAGATCCATGAACCAGAAGGTCGGGATCGCGGAAAGCGGGATGGCGACGGCGGAAATGAAGGTCGCGCGCCAGTCGCGCAGGAAGAAGAACACCACGACCACCGCGAGCAGCGCGCCCTCGATCATCATCGCCATCGAGCTTTCGTACTGCTCTTCGGTATATTTCACCGAGTCGGTCAGCTGGATGAAGCGCACACCGGGGTTTTCGGCCTCGATCTTTTCAATCTCCGCCAGCGCGCCCTGGAAGGTCGACACGTCCGACGCGCCCTTGGCGCGCGACATGGCGAAATTGACGACCTCCTTGTCCTGCACCTTGCTGATGGAGGTCCGTTCGGAAAAGCCGTCGCGCACCGTGGCGACATCGGCGAGCTTCACGGTCCGCCCGTCGCCGAGCTGGATCTGCTGCTGCGAGAGGGCGTAAGCATCATCGCTGTTGCCCAGCACGCGGACCGACTGGCGCGTTCCGCCCACTTCGGCGGCACCGCCGGCGGCGTTGATATTGTTCTGCCGCAGCACGTTGTTCAGCTGGCTGGCGGTGATGCCGTAAGCCTGGATCCGCTCCAGATCGAGGATCACCTCGATCTCGCGGTCGACCCCGGCAAAGCGGTTGACCTCGGCCATGCCCTCCACGCCCAGCAGGCGCTTGGCGACGACGTCGTCGATGAACCAGCTGAGCTGTTCCAGCGTCATGTCGTTGGCTTCGACCGCGTAAATGCCGAGGAAGCCTCCCGAAACCTCCTGTTTCGAGACGCGCGGCTCCAGAATTCCATCGGGCAGCGATCCGCGGACCGTATCGATCGCGCTAGTCACTTCGGACACCGCATCGTCCGGGTCGATGCCGATCTCGAACTCGATGAAAGTGCTCGAATTGCCTTCCGAAGCGGTCGAGTTGATCGTCTTCACGCCATTGATCGAGCGAACGGCGGATTCGACCAGCTGGGTGATCTGGTTCTCGATCTCGGTCGGCGCAGCACCCGGCTGCGAAATGCTGACGTTCACGGCCGGGAATTCGACGTCGGGATTGTTGACGACGTCCATCGACCGGAAGCTCAGCAAACCGGCGAACAGCAGCGCGGTGAAGAACACCAGCGGGATCACCGGGTTGCGGATCGACCATGCGGAGATATTGCGGAAACCCATGGTCGGTTACTCGTCCCGTGTCACAGGGTCGACGCGTTCGCCCGGATTGAGGAAGCCGCCTGCACGCAGCACGACGCGTTCGTTGCCAGTCAGGCCGCTGGTGATGGAAATGCCGTTGGCGGTGACCATGCCGGTTTCGATCGCGCGGCGCTGCACCGTGTTGTCCTTGTCGACGATATAGACATAGCTGCCATCGCTATCCGCCAGCACCGCGCTTTCGGGCAGCTGCGGCGCCACGGTGGTCCCGCTGCGGATGGTCGCGGTGGCGAAGCCTCCGGGGCGCAGGCCGGGCGCGTAGGACAGCGCGATGCGCGCGGTGCCCTGACGGCTCTGTTCGTTCACGGTCGGCTCGATCTGCCAGACCTGCCCGGTGTAGCTTTCGGTCGATCCGACCGGCGAAACATCGGCCTCGACCCCGACGGAGAGCCGCTGCAACTCGTTTTCGCCGACCTGCGCGCGCAGCTCCATCTGGCCACCCTGCGCGATCACGAAAGCGGACGAGGTGCCCGCGCCGACCGTCTGGCCGGGTTCGATATTGCGTTCGAGCACCAGCCCGGCGGCGGGCGCGACGATGTTGAGCCGGGCGGTCCGCTCGCGCAGTTCGCCCAGCTGCGCCTGCGCCACATCGACGCGGGCGCGCGCGGCGTCGCGCGTTGCGGTCAGGCGATCGACGTCGGCGGTCGAGACGAAGCCGCGCTCGACCAGCTGGAGCGCGCGATCGAGATTGTTCTGCGCCAGTTCGGCATCGGCCCGGGCAACCGCGACCTGCGCGGCCTGCGCGCGGGCCTGCTGGTTCTGGACCGAGCGGTCGATCGATGCGAGCACCTGGCCTGCACGGACCCACTGGCCCTGCTCGACATTGACCGAGACGACCCGGCCGCCTTCGCCGACGACGCCCACCGGGAGCGATCGGCGCGCGCCGATCGTGCCGGTGGCGGTGATCGTACCCTCGATCGTCGCGCTGCCCGGCTGCATCACCGTAATCTGCGGGGCCTGCGATTCGGTACCCTCTGCCGCGGGGGTCTGGTTGGCCGAGCGGAGGAAGAACCAGCCTGCGATCAACGCGGCAAGGATCAGCACGGCGACGATGATCGCAATGCGCAGGGCCCCGCCGTTCGACGGTTCAGCTTCCGATGGGTGATCGGCGATCGTTGCGGTGTTCTGGATCATACGGTCGTCTGTGTCCTCATGGCCGACCGGCGGTTGATAATTCATCAGCTGTGATGTCCGTTCGCAGTGGCCTACCCGATGGAAGTGTTCGCCCGGCCCGCGAAGTGGCCGGTTTGAGTTCCCATTTATCAAGGGCGCCTTACGCGTCGCGCATGGCGCAGGCAATCGGGTGCTCTACCAACGGCAGAGGCAGTGGGACGAAGGATTGGCAGAAAACCCGGCCCGTTCGCCTTCGCACATGCAAAAAAGGCGGCCCGACCAATGTCGGACCGCCTGCTTGTTCAGCCCATCTGTTTGGCGCGGTTAGCGTACGCGCCCACGCTGGACGAGATTGGCGATCGCCAGCAGAATCACGGCGCCGACGATGGCAACAAGAAATCCGGTCAGGCTGAATTCCCCGATCGGTCCGCCGACACCGAAAAAGCTGTTGCCGACCCAGTTGCCGATCAGCGAGCCGATCAGGCCGACGATGATGTTCCAGAAGATACCCATCGAGGCATCACGGCCCATGATCATCGAGGCAATCCAGCCCGCTACACCGCCGATGATAATCGCGATAATCCAACTTAGCATATCCCAACTCCTGTTTTTATTGCACCCGTTCGGTTTACGAGGCTGCAACGGAGCCGGAGGATAGGGAGTTCCCGAGCCGCGACGAAATGTCGGTCACTTGCCGCCACCGCGGCGGCATGCGCGGTTCAGTATTTCAGCTGGCGCTCGTAAAGGTCGCGATAGTGCTGGATGCGCGTCACCCGCAGGCCCTGCATGCCCGAACGATCGACCGCGCGCTGCCAGGAAGCGAATTCCTCCAGCGTCAGGCCATAGCGTTCGAGAACCTCTTCGATGGTCAGCAGGCCGCCATTGACGGCAGCGACAACCTCCGCCTTGCGGCGAATCACCCAACGCTTGGTGCGGGGCGAAGGCAGGTCGGCCAGCGTCAGTGGTTCGCCCAGCGGGCCAATCACGTGGTCGGGTTTGATTTTCTGGTTCTCGATCATGGTTTCTCTCGGTCACGCCTAGGGGGAACGCTCTTGGTGGAACCAGCATTGCCCCAGGGTGATTTGCGGCGCGCTAAAGAGCTAAGGTTAACGCCGCGTTGTTCTTTGGCTTCGGCACGGTCGAAGATGGGCCCCACGCGGTCGAGCAGCCCTTCCTCCTCCTCCTGGCCGAGTCCGCGCGAAAGACTGATCGCGGCGGCCAGTTCCGGCCAGCCGACGCGCCTGAGCCCGTCTTTGTCGACCGGCTCGTCGGGTGCGGCAACAGGATTAACGTCTTGAAACATGCGCAGTATGTAACCGCAAGATGGTCAACAACGGGTAAATTTGCCGCCCCCTGAATCATCGCGCGTGCCCCCCTTCGCTTGTCTCGCCCCCGGGGCAGGCTATATGCGCTGGCCTGGTACCTATGGCCGACACCACCTTCCTCTCGAACGCCGAACAGGCCGCGAGCCTGTTCGATCTGCCGCGCGCCGCCGCCGACTGCCGCATCGTCGTCGCCATGTCGGGCGGGGTCGATTCCTCGGTCGTCGCGGCGCTGGCCGCGAAAACCGGCGCCGATGTCGTCGGCATCACGCTCCAGCTTTACGATTACGGCGCGGCGACGGGCCGCAAGGGCGCGTGCTGCGCGGGCGACGATATCGCCGATGCGCGCGCCGTGGCGGACCGGCTGGGCATCGCGCATTATGTGTTCGACCACGAAAGCGCCTTTCGCGAATCGGTGGTTGAACAGTTTGCCGACGATTATCTCGCAGGCCGGACTCCGGTGCCGTGCATCCGTTGCAACATGGGGCCCAAATTCACCGATCTGCTGACCATGGCGCGAGAGCTGGGCGCGGATTGCCTTGCCACCGGGCACTATGTCCGCCGCGCGATGGGCGCGAGCGGGCCCGAGCTGCACCGGGCGCAGGACGCCAGCCGGGACCAGTCCTATTTCCTCTTCGCGACCACGCAGGAGCAGCTCGAATTCCTGCGCTACCCGCTGGGCGGCATGCCCAAGACGCTGGTACGCGAGCTGGCCGAGGATGCCGGCCTGCGCAATGCAGCCAAGCCCGACAGCCAGGATATCTGCTTCGTCCCCGACGGAAATTACGCCAAGATCGTCAAGGGCTTGCGCCCGGAAGGCGGGCGCGGGGGCCGGATCGTGCATGCCAAGACCGGGGAGACGCTGGGCGAGCATGCCGGCGTGATCCATTTTACGGTCGGCCAGCGGCGCGGGCTCGACATCGGGGGCCAGCCCGAACCGCTCTATGTGGTGGAGCTGGACGCCGATGCGGCGGAAGTGCGCGTGGGGCCCAAGGCGATGCTGGCGACCGCATCGGCTCGGCTGGTCGAAACCAACCGGATCGGCCCGCTGCCGGATATGCCGCTGAGCGCAAAAGTCCGCTCGCTCGCCAAACCGGTGCCGGTCACGCTCGAAGGTTCGCTGGGCGACGAAGCGCCCGTCACCCTGACCTTCGGCGAGCCCGAATTCGGCGTCGCGCCGGGGCAGGCGGCGGTGATCTACGCGGGCGAGCGTGTGGTCGGCGGCGGCTGGATCGACAGCACGACGGCTGCGGCCTGAAAAGCGGACGCCTGAACCCGTGCGGGCCTAGTTTTCGTACGGCTCCAGCACGCAGCCATAGCCTTCGCGAAAGGTCGCGGTCTGACTGGCGACGAGCGGGAAGGTCGCGGTGACGCTCTTTTCCGCGGGATCGTCCGACAGGCGAACCAGTTCCATCCCCGCAACCTTGTCCTTCGCGCAATCGCCGATGTCGCGCCCGCCGATATAGACGCACGAACAGCCGACGCGGGCGGCGTAGGACGCACCCGTCGTCGCATAGCCGTTGATGGCTGTGCGGTTCGCGAACCACGCCACCGCCAGCACCGTCACGAGCACCAGCACCGCCACCAGCAGCACACGCGGCCACAGTCTGCGCTTGCCCGACGGCGCGGGTGCGGGCCCGCCCAATTCGGGTCCGTCGGAAAAGGTATCTGTCGTTGCCAAGCGTGCGTCTCTCGTGCGAATTGCTGAGCCCATGTTGTCGCGTCGCACCCTCCTGCTTGCAAGCCCTGTCTGCCTCGTCCTCGCGCTGACCGCTTGCGGTGGCGGAGCAGAGCCCGATCCCGGCCCGACCGAAACCGAGCTGGCGGCGGTTGCGCAAGCTCCCGGCGTGGGCCGCGAACGGCTGGCGATGGAGTTCGGCGACCTGTTCGATGGCGAAGAAGGCCTCGGCGAAACGCGCGCCGCCATCGTCATGCACCGGGGCGAGATCGTGGCCGAGCGCTACGCGCCCGAATACGGCGCGGACACGCGCTTCATCAGCTGGTCGATGGCCAAGACCGTCACTGCGGTGATGGTCGGCATGCTCGTCGCAGATGGCGCGCTGGAACTGGATGCACCCGCGCCGATCGCGCGCTGGCAGCGCCCCGGCGACGCGCGCGCGGAAATCACGCTGCGCCACCTGCTCCAGATGCGGTCCGGCCTCGACCATACCGAAGGCGGCGAGGTGCCCTACGAATCGAGCGAAGTGCGCATGCTATTCCTCGACCAGCGCGACGACATGGCGAAGTTCGCGGAAGAACAGCCGCTGGAGGCCGAGCCGGGCGAGAAGTTCGAATATTCGAGCAACACGACCGTCATTCTCGCCGACATCGCGGCCGATGTGCTGACCGACGGGAGTGGCGATCCCGATAGCCGGCGCGACGCGGTCGACACATATCTGCGCACCCGCCTGTTCGGCCCGCTCGGCATGACCTCGATGGTGCCCGAGTACGACGCTGCCGGTACGCTGATCGGCGGCAGTGCGATCCACGCGACCGCGCGCGACTGGGCGCGCTTCGGCGAATTCCTGCGCAACAAGGGCAGCTATCGCGGCACCCAGCTGGTGCCCCGCAAATGGGTCGAGTTCATGCTCGAGCCGAGCCCGCCAGCGCCCTTCTACGGCGGACAGACCTGGCTGAACACGCAGGCGAGCGATCCGCAGAACCAGCTCTATCCGATCGACAAGCCGGAGGGGGTGTTCGCCGCGATCGGCCATATGGGCCAATACATCGTCGTCTCCCCGAAACAGCGGCTGACCGTCGTGCGGCTGGGCCATTCGAATGCTGAGCAGCGGCGCGCGCTGCTGCGGCAGATCAACGACGTGGTCGAGCTTTATCCGACCGAATAGGCTCTACCCGGATCGCACCTATTCCGGCAGCCTGAACTGGCCCTCGACCACGGTGACGCAGGGCCCGCCGAGCCAAACGCGCTCGCCATCCATCCGGCATTGCAGCAACCCGCCGCGCCTGGAGGCCTGAAAGGCGCTCATCGTATCGCGCCCCAGCCGCTCGGCCCAGAACGGCGCGAGCGCGGCATGGGCGGAACCGGTCACGCTATCCTCGGGCACGCCCCAGGCCGGCACGAAGACGCGGCTGACGATGTCTGTGCCCGACTCGCCCGGATCGCCGGGCGCGGTACAGATGACCATCCGGTCGATCTTGGAAAGCGCGCGCATATCGGGATGGAGGGCGCGCACTGCTGCTTCGTCTTCCAGCAGCACGATGGTCGTCTGCTCCGCCCCGCTGACCGATTCGAACAGTGGCGCTTTGACATGCAGGGCGCTGAGCAGAGAGGAATACTGCCCCTCTTCGACCCGCGTGATCGGCAACGCCAGTTCGTAACCCGTATCGGTGCGGCGCACTTCGAGCACGCCCGCCTTGCGAGTGCGGAAGGTGACCGTATCGCCAGCGCCGAAGCCGTTCTTCGGGTCCAGCAAGACATGGCCCGCCGCGAGCGTCGCATGACCGCACAGCGCGACCTCGCTGGTGGGCGTGAACCAGCGCAGCTCCCAGTCCGCCGTGCCGGTGGTGTCGCGCACCACGAAGGCGGTTTCGGCAAAGGCGTTTTCTTCGCCGATCGCCTGTAGGGTCGCATCGGGCAGCCACGAGGAAAGCGGCATCACCGCCGCCTGATTGCCCGCAAAGGGGCGGTCCGCAAAGGCATCGACATGCCAGTAGGACAGCCCGCTCATTCCGGCTTTCCGTTCGTGTCGGGGTTCATCACTGTCTCTCCAAGCTTCTTGAACTGGTCTTCCTCGACCAGCGTATTGGCGGGATCGTCGACATGGCCTTCGGGATCGATATGGATCAGCACCTCCGCATCGGGGAATTCGGTGTGCAGATCCTGTTCGACCCGTTCGATAATGTCGTGAGCCTTCTCAACGGTATAGTCGCCCGGAAGGTCCACATGGAATTGCACGAAGTCGATTCCGCCACTGGTACGCGTCCGCAGATCGTGCAGCCGCGACAGCTCCGGATGGCGCGCAGCCACCGCGACAAAGCGCCGCCGCTTGTCCTCGGGCCATTCGCGATCCATCAGGTGGTCGATCGCCTCGGCCCCGGCGCGCCATGCGCCCCACAGCAGCCATGCAGCGATGGCGAGGCCGAACAGCGGGTCGGCCCCGGCGACGCCGACATAGCGATCGAGCACCAGCGCCACGATCACCGCCAGATTAAGCAGCAGATCGGACTGGTAGTGGACATGATCGGCATGGATCGCGACCGACCGCGTGCGCGCGATGACGAAGCGCTGGTAGGCGAGTAGCGCGAAGGTCGCGAGAATCGCGATCACGCTGACGACGATGCCTTCCTGCGCGGCGGCCACGCGCTCGCCCCCGATCAGCGCCTGGCCTGAGCGCATGGCGATGCCGGTGGCGGAGACCGCGATCAGCATCACCTGGAATATCGCCGCCAGTGCCTCCGCCTTCCCGTGGCCGAAGCGGTGGGTGCGGTCCGCCGGCCGCGCGGCGATGATCACCCCGGTCAGCGTGGCAAGGCTGGCCACGAGGTCGAGCGCGCTGTCGGCCAGGCTGCCGAGCAGCGCCATCGAATCGGTCTGCCACACGGCCCACAGCTTGAGCCCGACCAGCAGCATCGCGGTGGCAATGGAGGCGAACGCGGCGCTCCGCCCGAGGATCGCCCTGTCGCTCGCCGCGCCGTTCCTCATGGATACAGCAGCGTGCTGGTCCAGCCATCGCCGCCGTCACCAACCTTGCGCACGAACAGCCGCCGGTCGTGCAAACGGTTCTCCCGGTCGAGCCAGAATTCGATCCGCTCGGGCGCCAGCGTGAAGCCGGTCCAGTGGGGCGGACGCTCGACCTCGCCCCCGGCGAAGCGTTCCTCGGCGGCACGATAGCGCTCCACGAAGGTGGCCCTCTCATCGAGCGGGCGCGACTGGTCGGAAGCGACCGCGCCCAGCTGCGCAGCGCGCGAACGCGAGTGGAAATATTCGTCCGCGACCTCGTCCGCCACCTGGCTCAGCGGGCCCTCGATACGGATCTGGCGGCGCAGGCTCTTCCAGTGAAACAGCAGCGCGGCGCGCGTATTCGCGCGGATTTCGTCGCCCTTGCGGCTCTGCGCATTGGTATAGAAGGTGAACCCTTTCGGCCCATGGCTTTTGAGCAGCACCATCCGGACCGAGGGGAAGCCATCGGGCGTCGCGGTTGCCAGCGCCATCGCGTTGCCGTCATTGGGCTCGGCCTCGCGCGCCTCGGCAAACCATCTGGCGCACAGGCCCATCGGATCGTCGGTCGGCAGCGCGCTTGCGGTGGGGGTCGGCTCATGTTCGCTCATGCCGATCTCCTAGCCCCGGCGCGAGACGTGGGCAATTAGGGCATTCAATTTGCGCCTCCCGCTCGCTAGAGCAGCCGCCATGACGGGGACCATCCAGCCAGTAATCCTGTGCGGCGGCGGAGGCACGCGCCTGTGGCCGCGCAGCCGTCGCGCCAAGCCCAAGCCGTTCCTGCCGCTGCTCGGCGAGCGGACGCTGTTTCAAAAAGCGATGGACCGCGTGGGCGATGCGCAGCTGTTCGCCCCGCCGATGGTGGTCGCGGGCGAAACGCATGTTCCGCTGGTGCTCGAACAGGGTGGCGACACGCTGTCGATCATTGCCGAGCCGATGGGCCGCAACACCGCCCCCGCCATCGCGCTGGCCGCCCTGCGCGCGCGCGAGGGCAGCGTGCTGCTGATCTGTCCCAGCGATCACCACATCGCCGACGAAGCCGCCTTTCGCGAGGCGGCGCAGGCCGCGGCGCGGCTGGCGCGCGACGGCTATCTTGTCGCCTTCGGGATCGAGGCGGTCAGTCCGCATACCGGCTATGGCTACCTGCGGCGCGGCGCGGCGCTGCCCGGCGGCTATGCGCTCGACGCGTTCGTCGAGAAGCCCGACCTCGAAACCGCGCAAGGCTTCCTTGCCGACGGGCGTCACAGCTGGAACGGCGGCATCTTCGCCTTCGGGCGCGAACGCCTGCTGGATGAACTGCGCACGCACCGGCCCGAAATGGCGCGATTATGCGAAGCGGCGGTGGCGCAAGGCGCGCAGGACGGCGCGGTGTTCTGTCCGGCGCAGGCGCCTTTCGCCGAGATCGAGGGCGATTCGATCGACTATGCGGTGATGGAAAACACGACGCGCGCCGCGATGGTGCCGGTGTCCATGGGCTGGTCCGACATCGGCAACTGGGATGCCCTGCGCGAAGCGCGCGACGGTGCCTCCACCGGCCCGCACGAACTGCGCGACTGCACCAACGTGATGGTCGATAGCGACGGGCCGCGCGTCTGCGTCGTGGGCATGGACGACGTGATCGTGGTGGTCGACGGGGACGATATCCTGGTCACCAGCGCCCGGGGCGCGCAGGATGTCGGCAAGCTCGACGGCGTGTCGCGTCCGTGAGGCAGCTGCCGACCCATCTCGTGCAGAAGGTCTGGGGCCGACACACCCCGCCCCCGCCCTTCGTCAATCCGGGCGCGGAGCCGCTTGGCGAGATCTGGTTCGATCCGCCTCCCGAAATGGCGCGCCTGCTGGTCAAGTTCATCTTCACCGATGCCGCGCTCAGCGTGCAGGTCCACCCCGACGATGCCCATGCGCCCGAGGGCAAGCGCGGCAAGAACGAATGCTGGTACATCCTCGACGCCGAGCCGGGCGCGAGGATTGCGGTCGGGCTCAACCGCGAGATGGGCGTCGAAGACCTGCGCGCCGCCGCGCTCGACGGGTCGATCGAGGATGCGCTGCACACGATCGAGGTGGCGCCGGGCGATTTCTTCTCGATCCCCGCAGGCACGATCCATGCGATCGGCGCGGGCATCAGCCTGCTGGAGGTCCAGCAGAACAGCGACATCACCTATCGCCTCTACGATTACGGCCGCCCGCGCGAGCTACATCTGGAGGATGCGCTGCGGGTTGCGAAGCGCTGTCGCTACGACCCCGCGCTGCAATCGGGCGCGTCTGCATCGGGCTATGACGAACTGATCGACGGGCCGTATTTCCGGCTTGCGGTGCTTGGCGGCGGTGGCGCCGTCCCCGCGGGGCGCTTCGCGGGAGACGCCTTGCTGCTGCCGCTGGCCGAAGGCGTCACGCTGGGCGAGACCCCGCTCCTAGTTGGCAGCTGCACGCTGGCGCACGGCGTTGCGGGGCTGGCCCTGAGCGAGGATGCGCGGCTGATGCTGGTCGAGGATACTGCGCGCGGTTAGCCGCGCTCAGCGCGCCGCGTCGCGGATTGCGTCGGCGATATAGCCCGCCAGGTTGGGTCGATCCGCGATATAGGCATCGCGCGCGGTCCTCACCTCTTCGCGTCGCCGCTCGCCCAGCATATCCTCGACCGCCGCACTCAATGCGCCGATCCCCGGCTGCCGCAGCGCCGTCAGCATGCCGTGCGCCGCCAGCTCTCGCGTCGTGCCGGGATGGTCGGCCCCGTCGTAGATTGCAGGCACGCCGAGGAACGCCGCCTCGTGCGCCATCGTCGCGCTTTCGCCGACATAGAGGTGGCAGTGCGCCATCACGTGATGCAGCGCGCTACGCTCCCCGTGATAGAGGTGTCGGTCGAGATGCGCGGGCAACGCACGCTCGGTCGAGATATGGACGGTGCCGCGCGCCGACAGCATTTCGACCAGCGCCGAGAGATCCTCGTCCGACCAACCCGACTTGCCCAGATCGTGGTTTGCGCCCCAGCCGACGGTGCGCAGGAAGAAGTTCTGCTCCCCTTCGACCCAGCCATTGGCACGCGCCACGTCCGCGTCGCCACGGAAATTCTCGGGGTGGAAGTAGGACAGCTCCTTCACGCCGGGGAAGCGCGTCGTGCGCCCCTCGGGCACCGGCCCCGCATAGGGTTCGGGCACATAGAGGCGGGTGATGAAGGGCCAGGTCAGGCGGGTCTGCAGGCTGGCGGTGTCCGCCGCATAGAAGCTGACCGAGGGGATGCCGGTCAGCTTGCCGACATGGGCGATCGCGACCCCGCCGAAGCCGACCATCACATCGGGCCGGAAGCGGCGCGCCATGCGCAAGATCGCGGCGTCGCGCAGTACCAGCTCTCGCGCCAGTCCGACCGTACCCTTGCCCGCCTTCGATGCCACCTCGTGCGGCAGGCCGAATTCGTCGAGCAGCGCGCAGGCCACGTCTTTCTCGCGCGAAGCGATGCGAACCTCGGCGCCTGCATCCATCAGCCGGGCGAGCGGGTGGCGGAAGAACAGCACGTCGGCGGGATGGACGATGTCGACGAGGACTTTCATGCCCCTGTCCTGAGCATCCCCGGGCCCCGCGCGCAATCGCCTGGCGGGGGCTGTTCCCCGCCCTCTCGCGAAAATGCAGTCTGATCGGGCAACAGCATCATTATGGTGAAGCGCCTTGCGCGGGGGGCCTGCCAATTCTAGCTAGCAGGTGATGGCGGATCCTTATGACATTCTCGGCGTCGGGCGCTCCGCATCCGAACAGCAGATCAAAAGCGCGTATCGCACGCTGGCAAAAGAGCTGCATCCGGACCGCAACAAGGACAAACCCGACGCGGCCGAGCGATTTTCGGACATCACCAAGGCTTACGACCTGCTGTCCGACAAGAAGCAGCGGGCGCGCTACGACCGGGGCGAGATCGATCTCGAAGGCAACCCGACGAACCCCTTCGCGGGGGCCGGAGCGGGGGGAGGTGCCGGATATGCCGGCGGGCGCGGGTCAGCAGGCGGCTATTCGAACCAGGGCTTTGGCGGCGAGGAAGTGGATCTTGGCGATCTGTTCGAAGGCCTGTTCGGCGGCGGTCGTGCTGGCGGGATGGGTGGCGGACCGCGCGGTGGCCCCGGTGGTATGGGCGGTGGCTTCGGTCGCGGCGCACCCCCTCCGCGCAAGGGAGCGGACACTGCCTATCGGCTGGTCGTACCCTTCATCGACGCTGCCCGGCTGAGCGAACAGCGGATCACGCTGTCCGACGGCAAGACGATCGACCTCAAGCTGCCCGCTGGGGTGGAGAGCGGCACGCAGATGCGGCTGCGCGGCAAGGGCGAACGGGGCCCCGGCGGGGCGGGCGATGCGCTGGTGACGATCGAAATCGACCGTCATGCCTTCTTCGAACGCGATGGGGACCGGGTGCGGCTCGACCTGCCGATCACGCTGACGGAGGCCGTCAATGGCGGCAAGGTGCGCGTGCCGACGGTCGATGGGCCGGTGATGCTGACGATCAAGCCCGGCACTTCAGGGGGCACCACGATGCGCCTCGCGGGGAAGGGATTTTCGCGCAAAGGTGGTGGACGCGGCGACCAGCTGGTGACGATCCAGATCGTTCTGCCGGACGATATCGGCCCGCTGAGCAAGGCGCTCGAAGGGTGGACGGACAACACGAATCCGCGCGCCAATCTGGGCACCTGACCTGCCGATGCGCCGCATCATCCCTCGCTTGAAACGGGCACTGCCCGACCGCGAATCGCGACAGATACACTCGCTCACACCGGAAGACCGGCGGCGCGAAGCGCTGTCCATCCGCAGCGGCGCGGCGCGGCCACTGCCCGCCCACATCAAATCCTACGAAGTCGGACGCAGGGTGGTGGTCGGCACGTTCAACGACGGATTTCTCTACGCCGGAAACCTCGCCTACATGTCGATGCTGGCGATCTTCCCCTTCTTCATCACCGCCACCGCGATCTTTGCCGCACTGGGCGAGGGGAACGAGCGTGCGGCCACGATCAACGCCCTGCTGCTCGCGATGCCGCCGGTGGTGGCCGATGTGATCGAGCCGGTCGCGCGCAGTGTGATCGATGCGCGGCAGGGCTGGCTATTATGGGCAGGCGGGGCGATCGGGCTGTGGACCGTGGGCAGTCTGATCGAGACGATCCGCGATCTGCTGCGCCGGGCCTACGGCACCGAAGCGACGCAGGCCTTCTGGCGCTATCGCCTCGCGTCCACCGCGATGATCATCGGCGCGGTGATCCTGCTGATGCTCTCGCTGATCGCGCAGGTCATGATTGGCACCGCGCAACAGGTGATCGAGGCGTATTTCCCGCTGCTCAGCGATGCGCTCGACAAGCTCGCGCTGGCGCGATTCGTGCCCGGCTTCGGGCTTTTCGGATCGATCTACGCGCTGTTCTACATCCTCACCCCCGGCCCCTATCGCCGCAAACGCTACCCCAAATGGCCTGGCGCGGTGGCAACGACATTGTGGTGGGTGGGCGTAACCGTCGCCCTGCCGCCGGTGCTGCGCAGCTTCTTCGCCTACAGCCTCACCTACGGGTCGCTCGCCGGGATCATCATAACGCTGCTGTTTTTCTGGCTGGTGGGCCTCGGCCTCGTTATCGGTGCGCAACTGAACGCGGCGCTTGCCGAAACGCCGGAGGAGGAACGCCTCAGTCGGCTCGGCGGCGGGGAACCGCGCATCGCGCCAGAAGCTCTCGCTTACGAAAGGAAAGATCCATGACCGGTCTTATGGAAGGCAAACGCGGCCTCATCATGGGCCTCGCCAACGACAAGTCCCTCGCCTGGGGGATCGCGAAGAAGCTGGCCGAGCACGGCGCGCAGCTGGCCTTCACCTATCAGGGCGAAGCGCTGGAGAAGCGTGTGCGACCGCTGGCCGACCAGCTGGGATCGGACATCGTGATCCCCTGCGATGTGAGCGACATGGACAAGCTCGACGCAGCCTTCGATGCGCTGAAGGAACGCTGGGACCGCCTCGATTTCGTGGTCCACGCGATCGGCTTTTCGGACAAGAACGAGCTGCGCGGGAAGTATCTCGATACCAGCCTCGACAATTTCCTGATGACAATGAACATCTCGGCCTACAGCCTGGTCGCTGTGGCCAAGCGCGCGGCGGCGATGATGCCGCCCAAGGCCGAGGACGGCTCCGGAGGCGGATCGATCCTGACGCTGACCTATTATGGCGCGGAAAAAGTCATCCCGCATTACAACGTGATGGGTGTCGCCAAGGCCGCGCTGGAAACGAGCGTGCAGTATCTCGCCAACGACCTGGGGCCGGCCAACATCCGCGTCAACGCGATCAGCGCAGGCCCGATCAAGACACTCGCCGCGAGCGGGATCGGCGATTTCCGTTACATCCTGAAGTGGAACGAGCTGAATTCGCCGCTGCGCCGCAACGTGACGATCGACGATGTCGGGGGATCAGGCCTCTATTTCCTGTCCGACCTCTCTGCCGGGGTGACAGGCGAGGTGCACCATGTCGACGCGGGCTACCACGTCGTGGGCATGAAGCAGGAAGACGCGCCCGATATCGCGCTGGACTGAGGCCTAGCTCGCGAGGCGCAGCGGGGCGCGGCCATCGCGGTCGCCATCGCCTCCCCATGCCCCGCGCGTGTCGTAGACCACGGCATTGCGACGTTCCTCTGCCGGGATGGAGCGGAACAGGTCATGGTCGACCAGCAGGATCATGACCCCGCAGGTTTCCAGCGCGGTGTCGATATCGATCAGGCGCGCCCCGGTGTCGCCGAACTCGACCGGCAGCTCGCGCGCATAGGGCTCCACAATATTGATCCGCTCGCCGAACCGGCGCGCCAGCCGCGCGGCGATGAAGCGCGCGGGGCTTTCGCGGAAATCGTCGATATTGGGTTTGAAGGCGAGGCCGAAACAGGCGACCGGCACGCCGGGATTCTCCGCGATCAGCGCGCCCGCGCGGGTCAGCACGTGGTGCATCTTCGTATCGTTCACCTCGCGCGCGGTGCGGATCACGCGCGCTTCCTCGGGCGCGCCGTGGACGATGAACCAAGGGTCGACCGCGATGCAGTGCCCGCCCACACCCGGGCCGGGTTGGAGTATGTTCACCCGCGGGTGCCGGTTGGCGAGGCGGATCACCTCCCACACGTCCAGCCCCTGCTTGTCTGCGATCATCGACAATTCGTTGGCAAAGGCGATGTTGACGTCGCGAAAGGCGTTTTCGACCAGCTTCGTCATCTCCGCCGCGCGCGCATCGGTGGTCACGCATTCGCCGCGCACGAAGCGCTTGTAGAAGGCGAGCGCCTTGCGCGCACAGCGCGGGGTGATCCCACCGACCGAGCGGTCGTTATGGACCAGTTCTTCGAGGATGCGTCCCGGCAGCACGCGTTCGGGGCAATAGGCGATGGCGATGTCGGGCGTGCCCGATGCGATTTCCGGCATCGCGAGATCGGGGCGGAGCGCCGCCAGCCGATCGCGCACCGCATGGGTGGTGCCGACCGGGCAGGTCGATTCGACGATGACCAGCGCACCGGCGCGCATCATGGGCGCGATCGCATCCGCCGCCGCCATCACATAGCCGGTGTCGGGCGTGTGTGCGCCGTCCTTCTCGAACGGGGTCGGCACCGCGATCACGTAGACGTCGGCGACCGGCATCTCAAGGCTCGCCTGCAAGGTGCCGCGCGCGACGACCGCCTGCACCAACCCGTCGAGATCGACCTCCTCGATGTGGATGTCGCCGCGATTGATCGTCTCGACCACCGCCTGCGACGTATCGACGCCGATCACCTCGCACCCGCTGCGCGCGATGATCGCGGCGGTCGGCAGGCCGATATAGCCGAGGCCGACTACGGCGACCTTGCATGTGTCTTTGGTCATGGGGGCGTCCTTGTCGCGCTCGAAAAGTCTCGGCCCCTTTTGCATGGCGGCGGTAAAATTTATGGTAACGGCCCGTCTGCTAGACCCCGCCACAAGCAAGGAGCCTCGTGTGAAGATTCTGGTTACCGGAGCGGCCGGATTTATCGGCGCGGCGCTGTCGCAGGCGCTATGCGCGCGCGGCGACCGGGTGATCGGGCTCGATAACCTCAACGATTACTACCCGGTCTCGCTCAAGCGCGACCGGCTGGCGCGGGTGGCGGAAGCGGCGGGCGAGGCCTTCCGCTTCGTCGAATGCGACTTTTCGGACGAGGCGGCGCTCGACCGCGCGCTGGAGGGGGAGAGTTTCACCGCAATCGTGCATTTGGGCGCACAGGCGGGCGTGCGCTATTCGCTCGAAAATCCGCGCGCCTATGCGCGGTCGAACCTCACCGGCCATCTCAATATCCTCGAACTGGCGCGCGAGCGGGGCATCGGTCATCTGGTCTATGCCAGCTCGAGCTCGGTCTATGGGGGGAACGAGAAGGTGCCCTTCTCGGTCGACGACCGCGTCGATCACCCTTTCTCGCTCTATGCCGCGACCAAGAAGGCGGACGAGCTGATGAGCGAAAGCTACGCCCATCTCTACCGCCTGCCGCAGACGGGCCTCAGGTTCTTCACCGTCTATGGCCCGTGGGGCCGACCCGACATGATGCCGTGGATCTTCACCTCGAAGATCCTGAATGGCGAGCCGATCCCGGTCTTCAACCACGGGAAGATGCAGCGCGACTTCACCTTTATCGACGATATCGTGCGCGGGATCGTGGCCTGCCTCGACAAAGCCCCGGCGGACGACGGCGCAGCCAAGCCGGGTGGGAGTGTGGCCCCGCACGCGATCTACAATATTGGCAACAACCGCCCCGAAGAGTTGATGCACGTGATCGGGATCATCGAGGAGGCCTGCGGTCGCAAGGCGCAGATCGACATGCACCCGATGCAGAAGGGCGACGTGCCGCGCACCTTTGCGGATATCGACGCGATCGCGCGCGATCACGGTTTCGCCCCGCAAACCACCGCCGAGGAAGGCTTCCCGCACTTCGTCGCGTGGTTCAAGCGTTATCACGGGATCGGCTGAAGAGCCGGGATGGGGCCGAGGCTGACTAACGTTCGTGCTGAGCTTGTCGAAGCGCGAACGCCGCCCCACGCTCGCCCTTCGACAGGCTCAGGACGAGCCGATTTAGGGGCTAATTCATGGCATTTCGCTGCGCCATCAGCTCGGCGATGCGGGCGGAGGACTTGCCATCGCCGAAGGGATTATGCGCCTGCGCCATCGCGGCATAGGCGGCTTCGTCGTCGAGCAGGCGGGTGACCTCTTCCACGATCGCGTCGGGATCGGTGCCGACCAGCTTGGCGGTCCCCGCCTCGACCCCTTCGGGCCGTTCGGTCGTCTCGCGCATCACCAGCACCGGCTTGCCCAGCGCGGGCGCCTCTTCCTGCACCCCGCCACTATCGGTCAGCATCAGCGTGCTCGCCTGCATCAGCGCCGCGAAATTGGGATAGTCGAGCGGTTCGAGCAGCGCGACATTGTCCAGCCCCGCCAGCTCGCCCATCATCGTCTCGCGCACATTGGGGTTGAGGTGGACGGGGAAGATCACCGCCGTGTCCTCGCGCGAGGCGATCCGGCGGATGGCGCCCGCAATCGCGCGCATACCCTCGCCGAAATTCTCCCGCCGGTGGGTGGTCACGCCGACGATGCGCTTGCCTGCGAAGCGCGCGGCGGCGGTATGCAGCTCGGCGGCCAGCGCGGGCTTCTGCGCGATCGCATCGAGCACCCAGTGCAGCGCATCGACCACGGTGTTGCCGGTAACGTGGATATCGCCTTCGGCCACGTTCTCGCGCCGCAGGGCGGCGGCGGAGGTTTCGGTCGGCGCGCAATGCAACGCGGCCATGGTGCCGATGATCTTGCGGTTGACCTCTTCGGGCCATGGATGATGGATATCGCCGCTGCGCAGCCCCGCCTCGACATGGGCGATGGGAATCTTGCGATAGAACGCGGTCAGCGCACCGCACATGGCGCTGGCGGTATCGCCCTGGACCACCACCCAGTCGGGCTGTTCGCTATCGAGCACATCGCCGATGCCGGTGAGCAGCCGCGCGGTGAGCGCATCGAGCGACTGGTCGGCCCGCATCACTGCGAGGTCGTGGTCGGGGACCAGCCCTGCAATATCGAGCACCTGGTCCAGCATCCCGCGATGCTGGCCGGTGACGATCACCACCGGATCGAAGCGGTCGTCGGCCTTCAGCAGATGAGCCAGCGGGAAGAGCTTGATCGCTTCGGGCCGGGTGCCGAATACGAGCGCGATTTTCCGGCGGGCGGATGTGTCGATGCTGGCCATGCGGCGATGCTTACGCAAAGCCTCGCGCCAAGCCTAGAGCCCCGGGCTCAATCGTCGGAGGCGGACGGTGCGGGAAGCGCCTCGGCGGCGACTTCGCTCTCGCGCTCTTTCTCCAGCCGTTCCATATATTCGCGCTCGATCATCTCGACCCGCTCCTGCTGCGCGGCGGCATCTTCATCGATGGTCGACAGGCGCTCGGCCCGCGCTTCGGCAATCAGCTGGCCGAAGCGGGCGGATGCACCGCTTTCGCGCGCCTCGTAGGCCGCATCGATCATCTTCTGCGTGCAACCGGTAAAGCCGGCCGCGCCCGACGGGGAGCAGCTCATCGCGCCGAAATCGCCGACGAACTTGAAGCCTTCGACGCGCTGCGCCCAGGCGGTATTGTCCGGATCGTCGCTGTGCCGCAGCGGAGCGGGGATACGGTATCGATCGCCCTCGACCACGATGGTGCAGACGACGATTTCGTTCTCCGCGCTCTGATCGGGGCATTCGCTCTCGTCATAGGCGATGACCATATTCACACGGTCGCCCGCCTCGTCCTGCGCAAGCGCGGGGGCTCCGGCCCCGAGAGCGAGGATGGCGGCGAAAGTGGCGGTGGCGAATGTCTTCATGGTGGACCTCTGCGGGTGGGCAGGAAAAGGTGTCTGCGTAGCTCGCGCCATAAGCGACGCGAATGGCTGAACTGTAACTGAAGCGGAGACGCGGGACGTCAAGTGCGCGCGCATCACACGCGCTCGCTGAGCCGGATGGCGGCGCGGCAGCCCAGCCGGATCGCGGCGGAGAGCAGCGGATAGGCCGGCGTTTCCTCTGCCCCTGCGGCGATCGCGGCATCGTGATGCTCGCGCTCTTCCTCGCGGAACTGCTCGATCATCGCCTGCAGTTCGGGTTCCTCGTCGGCGTCTTTGAGGGTGTCGAGCTGCTTGGAATAATGCAGGTCGATCTCGGTCTCGACCGCTGCGGTGCAGGCCATCGCGGCCTTGGGGCCGATCAGCGCGGTCGCCGCGCCCAGCGCATAACCGGCGGCGGACCAGAACGGGTGCAGCGCGGTCGGGCGCACGCCGCGCTCCGCCATCAGAGCGTTGAAGGCATCGTGATGAACGTCTTCCTGACGCGCCATCGCGGCAATCTCGCCCGAATGCGGGCCGCGGTCGCCCATCACCGCCAGCTGCCCGGCATAGATGCGCGTGGCACCGAACTCACCCGCCTGGTCGACCCGGATCATCCGTTCGATATGGTCTTTCATAGAGCCTTCCGCTTTCTCGTCAGCAGCGCCAGCGCGGCCACTCCGGCGGCGCACGAGACGATGAAGTTATATCCTGCCAGAGAAACGCCCAGCAGCGTCCATGGTGCCACGTCGCACCGGATCAGCGGCGCTTGCATGATCGCATCGAGCGCGCTGCCGCCGCTCGCCGTGGTCGTTTTCGCGCAGCCGGTGATCCCTTCCCACCAATCATATTCGACGCCCGCATGGAAGCCTCCGATCAGCCCGGAGACGATGATCGCGAGGGCGCCAAGCGCGATCCACAACCGCTTCGGCGGTGCGAGGAAGGCGAGCGCGGCGAAGCCGAGTGCCGCGAAATGTGGCCAGCGCTGCCACCAGCACATTTCGCACGGATAGAGCCCGAAGCCATACTGGCTGAGGTAAGCCCCGCCGAGCAGGAGCGCGGGCACGATCAGGACGATCCAGCGCGCGGTGCGCGATTGCGTATCGAGCATCCCCCTTGCGCTCCCGGTTACTTACGCAGGGCGACCGTGCTCGCCGTGGTGCGGCGGAGCGTCTTGATCGCATAGTCGAGCTGGAAATCGTCGATCCCCTGCTCCTCGAGCTCGGCGGCGGTTTGCGAGAAGCGCGGGTCCGCCTTGAGGTCGCGTTCCATGTCGTCGTCCTTCAGGTCCGCCTCGTTGATGAGGTGGCCGCGCAGGTCGCTCTCGCGCAGCTGGTATTTCATCCGCCGGGCAAGATCGGGGTCGGAAATTTGCGGCACGCGGATATCGGGCTTGATCCCGCCTTCCTGCACCGAGTGGCCGAACGGCGTGTAATAGCGCGCGGTGGTGAGCTTGAGCGCCGCATTCGCGCCGATCGGCACGAGCGACTGGACGCTGCCCTTGCCGAAGCTGCGTTCACCCATGATCAGCGCGCGGCGATGATCCTGCAATGCGCCCGCCACGATCTCGCTGGCCGAGGCGGAGCCTGCGTCGATCAGGACAATCATCGGGACATCGGCGGCGATCTCGCCGCGATAGATCGTCTCCGCATTATAGGTCAGCGACTCGCCCTGCGCGCGGCCGCGCTGCGAGACGATGCGTCCGTCCTCGAGGAACAGGTCCGACAGGGCAACCGCTTCGTCCAGCGCGCCGCCGGGGTTGGACCGCAGATCGAGCACCAGGCCGTTGACCCGCCCGTTCGCTTCCTTCTCGATCTCGTTCCACGCGGCGAACACGTCCGCACCGACATCGCGCGAGAATTCGTTGACCGTGATGATCCCCACGCCACCGTCGGCGAGGGTGTGCGTCACCGGCTCAAGCTCGATCACGCCGCGCGTCACGCTGGTCTCGATCGGTTCGTCGCTGCCGGGGCGGAAGATCGTCAGGTTGATCGAGGTGCCTGCCTCGCCGCGCATCTGCGCCACCGCCTCGTCCAGATCGCCGCCGTAGATCAGCTTGCCATCGAGATGCGTGATGAAGTCGCCGGCCTTGATCCCTGCCTTTTCGGCGGGGCTGCCACGGAACGGGCTGACGACTTTGACCGCGCCGTCTTCCATCACGACCGACAGGCCTAGCCCTGAATAATTGCCGTCGATCATGGTTTCGAGCCGCTGCAGATCGCTGCCGTCGAGATAGGCCGAATGCGGATCGAGGCTGGCGAGCATCCCGTCGATCGCGCCGCGGATCAGCTTCTCGTCGTCGACCGGGTCGACATAGCTCGCCTTGACCCGCTGATAGGTCGCGAACAGCTTCGCGAATTCGGGGGCCACCCGGCTGTCGACCTGCGCCATCCCTGCGGTCGCGATGGGAATCATGGCGAGCGCGGAGACGAGGGCGAGCGAGCGTGCGACGACGGGCAGTTTCATATCTGAGGCCTTTTGAACAATCTGCGTCTGTTTATCGCGCACGAGAGGTTAACACCAGATGGCGCGGCAACGCCCGGCAAGCCTGTATCGGGCCGGGCCGAGTCGGTAACGGCACCGCTCAGCGCGCCAGATGATCGAGCGGGTTGGCCGGGCGCCCGCCCAGCCGCAGTTCGAACCCGATCGCGCCACCGCCGGGCGGGGCGACACCAATCGGCGCGCCCGCGGTCAGTTCCTCGCCCACGGTCACATCGGTCCGCGCAAGGCCGGTGACCAGGCTGGTCCAGCCATCGGGATGTTCGACGATCACGATCCGCGAATAGCCGCGAAACGGCCCCGCAAAGGCGACGCGGCCCGGCGCGGGCGTGACCACCTGTGCGCCGCCGCTCGCGCGCACGGTCAGCCCTTCGGAACGCGAGCCATTGCGATCGACCGAGCCGTAGCCGCGCAGCGTGCGCCCATCGACCGGCAGGCGCAGACCTGCAGGCGAGCGGGCGCTGGTTGCCTTTGCCGGCGGAAGCGGCGTTGCGCGGCCCGGAGCGCGTGCCTGCGAAGGCTGCGCGGGGCGGATCACCGGGCCGGGCAGTGCGGCCAGTTCTTCGCGCAAGGACCCTGCGGCATCGATTCGCGCGACCAGCCCGTCGAGGTCGCGCGCTTCTTCGGCCAGCGCCAGCGCGCGTTCCTCCTGCCGGTCGGCCTCGCCACCGCGCCGCCGCGCCGCGAGGCGCTTGCGCGTTTCGATCGCCGCGAGCTGCTGCCGTCGCAAAGCCAGCCGGTCTTCTTCCTCGGCGAGCGTGCCGAGCACGGTTTCGGCCTGGTTGCGCAGCGCACGGCTACGATCGATCTCGGCGCGCAGCGCGGCCGTGCGGCCCTGTACCTCGGGAATCGTGGTTTCGAGCACCGCGCGCAGATACATGCTGTCGCGCACCGAGCCGGGGCGGAAGACCGACAGGATCAGCGGGCGGCGCGAGAAATTCTGCAACGCGCCGGTCAGCCGGATCAGCGGCTCGCGCCGTTCGCCCAGCCGCGCATCGAGCGCGCGTTGCTGGCGCGCGATCAGCGAAAGGCGACCCTGCGCGACCGCGATTTCGGCCTCGGTTTCCTGAATTCGCGCGGCGAGCGCGGCCGATTGCTGCGCAATCTTCTCGGCCTCTTCCTGCGCCTGCGCCGCTGCTGCCTCCAGCGAACGGCCCCGCTGCGCCGCGCGCGCGGAAGCCTTCTCGGCGCGCTCTATCGCGGCGCGGACATCTTCGGTGGTTTCGAAAGCGCTCGCGGCCTGTCCCTGGCCACGCACCTGCGGCGCCAGCGTGAGGGCGGCGAGCAGGCCGAACGGCACGGCGAAAAGGGCGAGGCGTTCGAGCATCGCGTGCTATCCTGCCCGATGATAGGGATGCCCGGCAAGGATGCTCGTTGCGCGATAGAGCTGTTCGGCCAGCATCGCGCGCGCCATCAGATGCGGCCAGGTCGCGCTGCCGAAGGCGAGCAGCAGGTCGGCCTGGCTGCGCTGCGTATCGCTGTGCCCGTCAGCCGCACCGATCACGAAGCGCGCTTCGCGGATCCCACCATCGCGCCAGTCGCCGAGGATTTCGGCCAGTTTTTCGGAAGGAAGGTCACGCCCCTTCTCGTCCAGCGCGACGGTGCGGACCGGCTCTTTGGGTGGCGGGATGCGCCCGCCGGTCTCGGGCAGTTCGGTCAGCTTCGTGTCCCACGCAATGCGCGTCAGGTAGCGGTCGACCAGCTCGGCCTCGGGCGAGCGCCCGATCTTCCCGCGCGCAAGAATGTGGAGGAGCATTTGATTTTCCGTCGGGTTGGTGTGTGTTGCGGTTGGCCAAGTGTCACCGACTCAGCGGTGCCGAACACAATGAAGACTGCCCCTTACGCAGTGCCGCCCGCTGTCTTTTTGTCATCGTCGCCGAACGACCACATGCGCTCGATATTGTAGAAGCTGCGCACTTCGGGGCGGAACAGGTGGACGACGACGTCGCCCGCATCGAGCACGACCCAGTCGGCGGCGGGCAGGCCTTCGAGCCGGACCGGGCCGTAGCCGTCCGCCTTCAGCGTCTCGGCCAGTTTTTGCGCGATCGAGGCGACCTGGCGTGTCGATCGGCCGGTCGCGACCACCATGTGGTCGGCCATGCTCGACTTTCCTTCAAGGTCGATGGTGACGATATCCTGCGCCTGATCGTCGTCGAGATGCTGCATCACCAGCGCGTGCAGCGCATCCGAACGGTCGTCAGACACGCGCGCACCCTGCTTCGAGGCTGCGATCCCGGCGGGGGCGCCGGCGGATAATGATGTGGCTTGCGCATGTGTTGTCATGGGCGAGGTCGATACTCCTGTCATTCCAAGGATATGGGAATGGCCGGGAGCAGATGCGAGTCATGCGCTGCCCGGCGCTGTATCGGCACCCTGGATGAGCCGATGGGTTATCTGGTCTCGAAGAGAAGCGGATGCGTATCCCGCAGCTCGATCCTGGGCCCAATCGGGCTCCCCAGCGCGGATCGCGGTGGCCGACCGGTCGTCGGGATCGAATCGCAGGGTCACCAGGGTCGGTGCGCTCCATTCGCCCCTGTTGGCAAAACGTGCCGCGTCCATCCGGAAGCGCCGCAACATGGCCGCCGCGGGGCTTGCGACGGTTGCCATCTCATACCCCGGTCTGGCGATCACCGCAATCGGCAGCCGCCATGCGATCCGCCGCCACGCCTTCCACTTGTGGAATTGGGCGAGATTGTCTGACCCCATCAGCCACACGAATTCGCGCTTGGGATAGCGCATTTGCAGGGCTTCGATGGTGTCGATGGTGTAGCGGGTGCCCAGTTCCCGCTCGATCGCAGTCGCCCTGATCGGTGCCCGCCGCGCCATTTTTGCCGCCGAGGCGTAGCGTGCGTGCAACGGTGCCATGCCCTCCTTGGGCTTGAGCGGATTGCCCGGCGAGACGAGCCACCACACCTCGTCCAGCCCCAGCGCCTCCAGCGCGAACAGCGAAATACGCCGATGCCCGCCATGCGCGGGGTTGAAGCTGCCGCCCAGAAGGCCGGTGCGCGGGCCGGATGGGCTGGTCCGCCAGTCCGCACGCCCCGCCAGACCGACTCGCGAGGCGCTTTGCGCGGTTAAAAGGGAGTGATCGCGACGCGACAAAATCCACGGCGCTTCAAGTGGTTCCGGAAAAAACATAGTTAATGAGACACTTTTTTTCAGTTCGTCGCGGCCAGACTTCGATTCGTCCTAACGACTCGGCGCACGATTCGACCGATCCGATACCCCTTGCTAGCCCGGACGAAGGGACCGGAACAACGGTTAGGGGTTGCATTGGATAATCGGACGGAACAGCGCGTCACGTGGGCGCAGCGCATGGAACAGTGGTTTCCCGAACGCGAATTCTTCATGCGTTCGCAAGGCCAGGTTCGTTTCATCAAGATCAGTTCCAAGTTGCAGAAACGCTCTGCGGCATTGGCGCTGACCGCCTCGGTCGCCTTCGTCGGCAGCATGGGTGTGATGAGCGTCCTCCAGTATCAGGCCAGCGTCGAGCGCGCCTCGCTCATGCAACGCGAAACCACCGTGGCCACCTCCGAAGAGCGACTGCAGGCCTATCGCGACAATATGGACGACGTCGTTCTCGACCTGAACAAGCGGCAGGATTTCATCGAGGAAATGATGAAGGTCATGCCCGCCGACGCGGTCGAGCAGGGCGGGGTGCAGCCCACCGATGCCGACGACGGGTCGAGCGAAACCGACGAACTGGTCGAGAAAGTTTCCGAGGCCGTGCCCGAAGCCGCCGAACTTGCGCGGATCGAGGCACGCCAGCTGGCCTTCGTGGAAGGCCTCACCCGCTATGCCGACCGGCGTTCGCGCCAGGCCATGTGGGCGCTGCGCGAACTGGGGCTCGACCCGCAGGGGATGCTCGCCAATGCCGAACGCGAAGCACGCGGCGGCCCGTTCGAAGCGCTGTTCGGCAAGGACGAGATCGATCCGCGGTTCGAACGCCTCGGCCTCAGCCTGTCGCGCATGGCGACGCTCGAAGCCACGCTCGAAGGCGTGCCGCAAATCAGGCCGACCGATGTGGCGGCGGCGAATTCGTCCTATGGCTATCGCCGCGATCCGTTCACCGGCCGCGCTGCAATGCACCGCGGGCTCGACTTCCCCGGCGCGATGGGTTCACCCATCTACGCAACCGCACGCGGAACCGTGACCTTTGTGGGTCGCCGGGGCGGATATGGTAACGTGGTCGAAATCAGTCATGGGCAGGGGCTGTTAACCCGTTACGCCCACATGTCGCGTTTTGAAGCGAAGGTGGGCGACCGGGTTGAAGCGGGCGCCGTAATCGGCGCTATTGGCAGCACGGGTCGATCGACCGGCCCGCACCTGCATTTCGAGGTTCGAGTGAACGGCACCGCAGTCAATCCGCGCACATTCTTGGAGTTAGCCCCCGATGTTCTCAAAAAAGCCCGCCGAAACCCCGGCCCCCAGCGCACCGACTCGGCCGACAACGCCGAAGGCGTCGCCGGTGTCTAAGAGCAACTCCTCCTCGGGCAGCTTCTCGGTGCTGGGTGCGGATGTCACCATCATCGGCAACATCTCCGCCTCGACCGAGCTGCATATCGATGGCACGGTGGAAGGCGATATCGACTGCGCTTCGCTCGTCCAGGGCGACGGCAGCCAGATCACTGGCGAAGTGAAGGCCGACAGCGCGCGCCTCGCAGGCCGTGTCGACGGGTCGATCCACGCGAAAGAGCTGGTCATCCTGCGCAGCGCGACGATCAATGGCGATGTCCATTACGAAGCGCTGACGGTGGAACAGGGCGCGTCCGTCCAGGGCCGCTTCGCACCGCGCGAAGCCGGGACCCCGGCACCCGCGAACACCGCGTCGAGCGGCACGGGCAGTGGGTCGGACGCACAGGGGACCGGCATGGGCTCGCCCTCGTCGTCTTCGGGCTCGACCACCGCCGATCTGGGCATTTCGCCCTTCGCGGCGGATAGTGGCGCCGCCAACGACGGCGAGAAGAGCACCAGCTCCAACTATTACTGATTCTCTGGCGGGAGATGGAAAGGCGCGCAGCAGCGATGCGGCGCGCCTTTTTCTTTGCGCGGCGTGGTGCCGCAGGGCCGCCTCCCTAGCCGAGCACTTCCTGCCGCAGCGCCTTGCGGTCGAGCTTGCCCACCATCGTCACCGGCAGTTCCTTGCGAATCACCACTTCGTCGACCCGCTCGTGCTTGCCGACCCGGGCGTTGAGCCAGTCGCGCAGCACTTCAGCCGATGGCGCGCGCTGGTCGGGCTGCAGGCTCGCATAAGCGCGCGGCACCTCGCCCTTGTAGTCGTCGGGCACACCGATCACGAGCACGTCGCGAATCGCGGGATGCTCCTGCAACACGTCTTCCACTTGGCTGGGGAAGACCTTGAACCCGCCGACCGCGATCATGTCCTTGATGCGGTCGACGATCTCCACGAAACCGTCTTCGCCGATGATCGCTACATCGCCGGTGCGCAGCCATTTGCGGCCCTGATGCTCGACGAACACCTCCGCATCGGCTTCGGGCAGGTTCCAGTAGCCCTGCATGATCTGCGGTCCGTGGATCGCCAGTTCGCCCGGCTCGCCTTCGGGGGCGAGCGTGGTCTCGTCTTCCTTGTCGAGCAGCAGCAGGCGGGTCTGCGGCAGGACCTGACCGATGGTGCCGTTCTTGCGCTGCGCCTCGTAAGGATTGGTCGAGACCACGCCCGAGCTTTCGGTCAGGCCATAGCCTTCGACCAGCCGGACGCCCGAGACCTTCTCCCACTTGTCGCGCAGCGGATCGGCGAGCGGAGCGCCGCCCGAGATGCAGATCCTGAGGTGCGAAAAGTCCTGCCCGGCGACCTTGGGATGGTCGAGCAGCGCCTGGAACATCGTCGGCACGCCGGGGAATCCCGTCACCTTCGCGCGCTTCATCGTCGCCAAAACATCGCCCGCATCGAACCGCGGGACCATCGCGATGGTCGCGCCGCGCACGATGCTGCGATTGAGCACGCAGGTGTTCGCGAACACATGGAACAGCGGCAGCGCGCCCATGATGATATCGGGCTCGTCACGGTCGATCGGATCGATCGCGTTCACCTGCTGCGCATTGGCGGCAAGGTTCCCATGGCTGAGCATCGCGCCCTTGGGGCGCCCGGTGGTGCCCCCGGTATATTGCAGCAACGCGATCTCGTCGGGCGTGATGTCCAGCCGCTTGGGCTCGCTACGGGGCAGCATGTCCTGCCAGCGCACGATCGAATCGCCATAGGCGGGCTTGGCAACCGCCTTGGCCTTGAACAGCTTGAGGCCGATGCTCTTGAGCGTCGGCAGCATCCCCGCCAGCTCGCCCACGACCAGCGTCTTGAGCGAGGATTTCTGGAGGACTTCGGCCGCAGTATCGTAAAGCTGCGCGACATCGACGGTCACCAGCAGCCGGGTGCCCGAATCCTCGACCTGGTGCGCCAACTCGTCGACCGAATAGAGCGGCGAGAAATTGACCAGCGTCGCGCCCGCCATCATCGCCCCGTAATAGGCGGACAGATAGATCGGCACGTTGGGCAGGAACAGCCCGACCCGGTCGCCGCGACCGATCCCGGCTTCCTGAAGGCCCGCCGCGAAGCGCCGCGCCTCGGCATGCATCGCCTGATAGCTGAGTTTCCGGCCCATGAACTCGACCAGCGTGCGGTCGGGATGGGCATCGACCGCCCGCCCGAACAAGGCGGGCATGGTGGTCGTTTCGATGGCGAAATCCCACGGGCGGGGATGGTGATACGGGAGCTTGCTTACATCCATGTAAACATAGATGCCGCGCGCAGGCCCCGCCCGCAAGCCTTAGCGTGACGGGGCGGGCGTTTCTTAAGCCTGTTCGTCGGTCTCGGCCGCTTCGGTTTCGCCGTCGGCTTCGGTTCCGGTTTCTGCCTCAGGCGTGGGCTCTACCTCGGCCTGCTCCTTGGCTTCGGCCCCGGTTTCGACTGCGGTTTCGACTGCGGCCGGCTCCTCGCTGTCGGCTTCGCTGGCAAAGCCGGTGTCGAGCGGTGCGCCCGAAAGCTGTTCTTCCTCGCTCGCGCGCTTGGCTTCGAGCCAGGCGGCGGCTTCGGCTTCCTGCGCGGCTTCGGCGGCGGCCTTCTCGTTCTGGTCGCGCTCGCGGCGCAGTTCCTCGATCAGGCGCGCCTTGTCGCCCGCTTCGACCTGCGGATCGGCGACGGCGTTTTCGAGGCCCGCCTTCTTCGCGGCGGCCTTGACCACCGCGTCGAGCTCGCGCTGCGAGCACAGGCCCAGCGTCACCGGGTCCTTCGGCTGGATGTTCTGGATGTTCCAGTGGCTGCGCTCGCGCACCGCGCCGATGGTGTTGCGCGTGGTGCCGATCAGCTTGCCGATCTGCGCGTCGGTCACCTCGGGGTGGTTGCGCAGGATCCACGCGATCCCGTCGGGCTTGTCCTGCCGCTTCGATACCGGGGTATAGCGCGGGCCCTTGGTGCGGGTGACTTCGGCCGGGGCCTTCTGCATCTTGAGGCTGTAGGTGCTGTCTTCCTGCCCACGCTCGATCTCGGCCTGCGTCAGCTCGCCGGCATAGACCGGGTCGCGACCGGTATATTTGCTGCCCGCCAGATCGTCCGCCATCGCCTGCACTTCGAGGATGTGGAGGCCACAGAACTCCGCGATCTGCTCGAAGCCGAGGCCGGTATTGTCGATCAGCCAGGCGGCGGTCGCGTGGGGCATCAGCGGGGTGGGTTGATCGGCCATGGTCGGTATTCCTGAAAGTGTGCGCCCCGCGTCGTCGCGAGGGCCTGAAAATGAAAGGGCCGCCCCATGCAGGAGCGGCCACGTATGCCTTAGTGTAAGGTTTCCGCCGCGCGGGGGCAAGTATCATCACGCGGGGCGCAGTGTGTGTCGGGCGCGCGTCGGGCGCGTATCGGCGGCCGCGCTCAGGGAGTCAGCGTCTCGCCGTCGAATTCCTCGAGCCCGGCGAGAAACTGCACGGTCGCCGCCTGCCAGCTGAACTGCCGTCCGAAAGCGGCGCAGGCCTGCCGGTCGCGAGTCAGCGCGGTGGCGATCGCTTCGTCCAGATCCTCGCTCATCGCGCCTGCCTCGTCGGTCAGGATGTCGCGCGGGCCAGGCACCGGGTAGGCGGCCACCGGGGTTCCGCAGGCCAGCGCCTCGATCATCACCAGCCCGAAAGTGTCGGTCTTGCTCGGGAAGACGAACACGTCGGCATTGGCATAGCAGCGCGCCAGATCGTCGCCCGAGCGTTTGCCGAGGAACACCGCCTGGGGGTAGCGCGCCTTGAGGTCCGCCAACGCCGGGCCGTCGCCCACCACCACCTTGGTGCCGGGCTGGTCGGTCTTCAGGAACGCCTCGATATTCTTCTCCACCGCGACCCGGCCGACATAGAGCTGGATCGGGCCCGCCAGACCTTCGTAATCGGCACTGGGCCCCACATCGGGCCGGAATGCCTCCAGATCGACGCCGCGACCCCAGTGATGCAGCCGGGTGAGGCCCTGCTCGCGCAGCTCCTCGCGGATGCTCTCGGTCGCCACCATCACCCGCTGCGCGGGGCGGTGGAACCAGCGGATATAGGGCCAGAAGGCGTCGGGCGGCAGGTAGGTGCGGCGCGACACGTAGTCGGGGAACTGCGTGTGATAGGCGGTGGTGAAGGGCACCGCCTTGCTCATGCAATAGCGCCGCGCGGCAAGCCCCAGCGGGCCTTCGGTGGCGATATGGACCGCATCGGGCTGAAGCGAGGCCAGCCGCCGCCCCACCGCGCCGGGCAGCGTGAGGGCAAGGCGGATTTCGGGGTAGGTCGGGCAGGGAACCGAAGGATACTGATCGGGCGTGATGACATCGACCCTGTGGCCGCTCGCGCGCAGCAGGTCGCAGGTGGTCGTCAAGGTCCGGACGACGCCGTTCATCTGCGGATGCCAGGCATCGCTGACGATCGCGATCGACTTGGGCGGGGCACCGACCAATTCAGCCATCCCGCCCGGTTCCAGCAGCAGCATCAGGCGACCGCGCGCGCTTCGTTCCCGCCAGCGGCGACCGGCGCGTTGCCGGTCCGCTTGGCGATCTCGTCCGGCCAGTGGAGGATTTCCATCCGCCCGTCGAAATGCTCGACCAGCGCGTTGCACCCTTCGACCCAGTCGCCGTCGTTCCAGTATTCGATGTCGCGGCCGTTGTGCTGGAAGATGCGATGCTCGGCGGTATGGATATGACCGCACACGACGCCGTCGACACCGCGCTCTCCGGCTGCGCGGGCGACGATCTCTTCGTATTTCGAGATGAACTCGACGGCATTCTTCACCTTGTGCTTCGCCGCCTTCGACAGCGACCAGTATGGCATCCCCATCGCCTTGCGGGCCTTGTTGACCCACTCGTTGAGCGACATCATCAGGTGATAGGCGGTGTCGCCGACGAATGCGAGCCACCTGTGTGTGAGCATCACCGTATCGAATTCATCGCCATGCAGCACCATCAGCCGGCGACCGTCCGCCGTATCGTGAAATGCCGCGCGGCGGATTTCGACATCGCCGAAGTTCATCCCGCAGAACGGGCGCACGACCTCGTCGTGATTGCCGGGGATGTAAACGATCCGCGTGCCGCGCTTCGAACGCTTGAGGATGCGCCAGACGATATCGTTATGTGCGGCGGGCCAGTAGAGCTTCTTCTTCAGCCGCCAGCCGTCGATGATATCGCCGACGAGATACATTGTCTCGCTATCGGTGCTGTCAAGGAAATCGATCAGCATCTGCGCATTGCAGCCCTTGGTGCCGAGGTGCACGTCGCTGATCCAGATCGTGCGATAGCGGCGGCGCTTGCCGTCCTCGGGCTCGGGCACCGAAGGTTCGACCGGCGGGAAAGCGGCGACATTGCCGAAATTGCCCGCAAGGTCGGACAGGCCCGATGGCAGACCCGGCGGCGAAGCTTGGTCGAGCATGAAGGTCGCTCCCTTTCCTCGTCGGAATCACGCCCGGCGAAGACACGCCCTCGCCGGGATATGCTCGCCCGAGCTTAGCCTGCCATTGTTACAGCAAGCCCACAGGACCGTGACATTTCGGCGACTATCCACAGCAAGTGGGCCACAGCAACTGAGCCACAGCAACTGAGCCACGGGAGGCGTGACGTCAGAGCGTCTCGTCGATTGCGAGCACGATCTTGCCGATGTGATCGCCGTTTTCCATCCGGGCATGCGCCTTGGCGGCATCGCCCAGCTCGAAAATCCTGTCCATCACCGGGCGGATCGTGCCGTCTTCCACCAGCGGCCAGGCCTCGCGCGAGATTTCGTCGCGCAGCGCGGTCTTGAAGGCATCGGAGCGTGGGCGCAGCGTCGATCCGGTCAGGGTCAGGCGTTTTGACATGACCAGCGCCATGTTGATCTGCGCCTTCATCCCGCCGAGCACCGCGATGGTCACATGCCGCCCGCAAGGTTTGAGGCATTGGAGGTTGCGCGCGACATAATCGCCCGACACCATGTCGAGCACGAGGTCCACGCCGTCGCCGCCGGTAATCAGGCCGACCGCCTCGACGAAATCGGTGGTCTTGTAATCGATCGCGTGATCGGCGCCCACGCGGCGCGCGGCATCGCATTTCTCTTCGCTCCCCGCGGTCACGATCGTGGTCAGGCCGAAGGCCTTGGCCAGCATGATCGCCATCGTGCCAATCCCCGAGGTGCCGCCGTGGACCAGCAGCGTCTCGCCGTCGCGCGCCATGCCGCGCTGGAAGACATTGTGCCACACGGTGAACAGCGTTTCGGGCAGCGCCGCCGCCTCCGCCATGGTCAGCGCTTCGGGCACCGGCAGCACGTGCCCCTGGGGCACGCAGCAATATTCGGCATAGGCCCCGCCGGGCGTCAACGCGCAGACCTGTTTGCCGACCCAACCGGCATCCACGCCTTCGCCGACCGCGACGATCTCTCCCGAAGCCTCCAGTCCGAGGATCGGCGAGGCGCCCGGCGGCGGCGGATAGAGCCCCTGACGCTGGATGCAGTCGGGCCGGTTGACCCCGGCATAGGCCATCTTGAGCAGCATTTCGTCCGCGCCCGGCTGCGGCACGGCCACGCCCTCTTCAAGTGTGAGCACATCCGGGCCGCCGGCTTTGGCAAACCCGATCGCTCGCATGATTTCGGGAACGGCTGCCATTCGATCTTCCCCCTCCGCGTCGGCCCCCTCGCGGGCCGGGCCCGCCACTAGCCGCGCGGTGGATTGACAGCAAGCGATGCTGGGAGGACAGTGGCAAGCATGAAAGCGCGCGCCTAATGGAAGAAGCGGAAGGCCCCCGGCCCGGCTGCGATGCCGCCAGCATGCTGGCCGCCGAGGATCTTTCGCGCCTGTCGCAGTTCGAGCTGGATGAGCGGATCCGCACCCTGCAGGTCGAGATTGCCCGCGTCGAACAGCACCGGAACCGCTATGCGCAGCAACGCGACGCGGCAGAGGCGCTGTTTTCAAGGAAAATCGACGAGTGACCTGCGCCCGCCCTTCACAGGTGCGCGGCGCAACCCAATATCATTCGCAAGTCATTCACCGCGCGCTAAGCCCATGGCGCGATTCTGCGGTGATCTTCCGCAGCGCGTCCCTGCGCTGCCAAACCGACCGGAAAACCTATGCCTAGCTTTGCCCAGAACCTCGAGAAGACCCTTCACGCCGCACTCGATGGCGCACGCGAACGGCGCCACGAATACGCGACGCTGGAGCACCTGCTGCTCGCGCTGATCGCCGACGAGGACGCGGCCGAGGTGATGGGCGCGTGCGGGGTCGACATGGCCGAGCTGGCCGACGTGGTCCGCACCTATCTCGATCAGGAATACCAGTCGCTGAAAGCCGACGAAGCAGGCGAGCCCCAGCCTACCGCCGGTTTCCAGCGCGTGGTCCAGCGCGCGATTCTGCACGTGCAGTCGTCCGGCAAGGACACCGTCACCGGCGCCAACGTGCTGGTCGCGCTGTTTTCCGAGCGCGATTCCTACGCGGTCTATTTCCTCCAGCAGCAGGACATGAGCCGGCTCGATGCGGTCAGCTTCATCAGCCACGGCATCGGCAAGGGCGGCCAGGCGATGGAACCGCGCAGCCCCCGCGGGGCCGAGGACGAGGCGGCGGAAGAAAAGGAAGACACCAAGAACAAGAAGGAGACCGCGCTCGACCAGTTCACGGTCAACCTCAACGCCAAGGCGCAAAACGGCAAGATCGATCCGCTGATCGGGCGCGGGCCCGAGGTGGACCGCACCGTGCAGATCCTATGCCGCCGCTCGAAGAACAACCCGCTCTATGTCGGCGACCCCGGCGTCGGGAAGACCGCGATCGCCGAAGGCCTCGCGCGCAAGATCGTCGAAGGCGACGTTCCCGAAGTACTGGAAGAAGCGGTCATCTACTCGCTCGACATGGGCGCGCTGCTCGCGGGCACACGCTATCGCGGCGATTTCGAGGAGCGACTGAAACAGGTCGTCTCCGAACTCGAAAAAATGCCGCACGCGATTTTGTTCATCGACGAGATTCACACCGTGATCGGTGCGGGCGCGACCAGCGGCGGGGCGATGGATGCCTCGAACCTGCTCAAGCCCGCATTGTCGAGCGGCGCGATCCGCTGCATCGGATCAACCACCTACAAGGAATTCCGCAACCACTTCGAAAAGGATCGCGCGCTGCTGCGCCGGTTCCAGAAGATCGACGTTAACGAACCGACGATCGAGGATACGGTCAAAATCCTAAAGGGCCTCAAGTCCGCCTTCGAACAGCACCACAAGGTGACCTACACCGCCGATGCACTGAAGACGGCGGTGGAGCTGAGCGCGCGTTACATCAACGACCGCAAGCTGCCCGACAAGGCGATCGACGTGGTCGACGAGGTCGGCGCGATGCAGATGCTGGTTCCGCCGAGCAAACGCCGCAAGAAGATCACCGCGCGCGAAATCGAAGCGGTGATCGCCACGATGGCACGCATTCCGCCCAAATCGGTGAGCAAGGACGACAAGGCCGCGCTCGAAAACCTCGACCGCGATCTGAAGCAGGTCGTCTTCGGGCAGGACCCGGCGGTGAACAAGCTCGCGACCGCGATGAAGCTGAGCCGTGCTGGCCTGCGCGATCCGGACAAGCCGATCGGCTCGTTCCTGTTCTCGGGCCCTACCGGCGTCGGCAAGACCGAGGTTGCGCGCCAGCTCGCCAGCATCATGGGGATCGAATTGAAGCGCTTCGACATGTCCGAATATATGGAGCGCCACAGCGTTTCGCGCCTGATCGGCGCGCCTCCGGGCTATGTCGGTTACGATCAGGGCGGTCTGCTGACCGACGCGGTCGACCAGAACCCGCACTCGGTCCTGCTGCTCGACGAAATCGAGAAGGCGCACCCCGACCTGTTCAACATCCTGCTGCAGGTGATGGATAATGGCCGCCTGACCGACCACCACGGCAAGACCGTCGATTTCCGCAATGTGGTTCTCATCATGACCACCAATGCGGGCGCGGCCGACATGGCGAGCCAGGGCATCGGCTTTGGCGACGTCAGCCGCGAGGATGCGAGCGAGGAGGCGGTGAAGCGGATGTTCACGCCGGAATTCCGCAACCGCCTCGATGCGATCGTGCCGTTCGGCTATCTCGGCAAGGACACCATCGCGCGGGTGGTCGACAAGTTCATCATCCAGCTCGAGCTCCAGCTGGCCGACCAGAATGTCGACATCCAGTTCGACGAGGCGGCCAAGAAGTGGCTCGGCGACAAGGGCTATGATCGCCTCTACGGCGCGCGCCCGATGGGCCGCCTGATCCAGGAGAAGATCAAGCAGCCGCTGGCCGAGGAGCTGCTGTTCGGCAAGCTGGCCGATGGCGGCGAGGTCAACGTCACGATGAAGGACGGCAAGCCGCACTTCGAGCTGACGCCCGCGCCGCCCAAAGCGAGCAAGCGCAAGAAGGCGGCGCCGAAGAAGAAGGCGGCGTCGGGTGAAGGCGCGGGCGAAGCGGGCGACACGTCGGAAAGCTGAAGGCTTTGGCGATGAAAGCCAGCGAACGGTGCTGACAAAAGACCCAAAGGTCCCTGGAATTCAGGACACAGAGGGTCGTGTCGACTTCGAAAATCTCGGCGGAAGTAATGACGGGGCCATCCACCGAAAGATAACTGCGGATGGAATGAGCGTTAGATTTACATTCCGTGCGATGAATTTCGATGGCCGCACCGGATTCAGAATCGATTTTTGGGAACTTCTTCCCGAAGGGGCCGACCGTCCGCTGATCGAGCAATATATCACGCGATATATCTCGCTGTTCAATTTCGTACCGCAGATTATGGACGAGCCCATCGACTACGAGGTTCGATTCTAGGCAGGGATTCGAACGGTTCGGTTCGGTCGGCAATCGGCTAGACGTCTTCATCGCATGGCGGACGCAGATCGAAACGCGCTGACTATCCTGGGGTTGCCGCGCTCGAGATCTGCAAACGGGAACAGGCCGTATGGGCAGGCGGTTGATCGCGCATGTCCGCCCCCTTCTCCTGGATCCAGCCGCACCCGCACGGCATCCACGTGCTGCCCGCCGATGCGTGGATCGATCCGTCGCGCGCGGTCGACAATGCGCTCGTCACGCATGGCCACGCCGACCACGCGCGTGGTGGCCACGGGCGGACCGTCGCCACGCCCGAGACGCTCGCAATCATGGAGCTGCGCTACCGCACCGGGGCCGAGGATGATGCGGGCACGATCCCGCACAAGGCGGTGCCGGTCGCGTATGGCGAGAGCATTCGCCTGAAGGGCGACGTCACCGCGACCTACATTCCCGCAGGCCATGTGCTCGGCAGTGCGCAGATCCTGCTCGAACATGCGGGCGAGCGGATCGTCGTCACCGGCGATTACAAGCGCCGCGCGGACCCGACCTGCCCAGCCTTCGAAGTGACGCCATGCGACATCTTCATCACCGAGGCGACCTTCGGCCTGCCGGTCTTCACCCACCCGCCGATCGCGGGCGAGATGGCCAAGCTGACCGATCGGCTGGCCGCACATCCCGATGCGTGCGTGCTTGTGGGCGCCTATGCGCTGGGCAAGGCGCAGCGGGTGATCGCGGAATTGCGCGCGGCGGGCCACAGCGACCCGATCTACCTCCACGGCGCGATGGAGAAGATGTGCCGCCTCTACGAGGAACACGGCGTCGATCTGGGCGAGTTGCGGCTGGTCTCGGACCATACGAAGGACGACATGCGCGGGGCCATCGTGGTCGCGCCACCCTCGGCCCTGAACGATCGCTGGAGCCGCCGCCTGCCCGATCCGATCACCGCCATGGCGTCAGGCTGGATGCGGGTGCGCCAGCGCGCGCGGCAGCGCAATGTCGAACTGCCGCTGATCATCTCCGACCATGCCGACTGGGGCGAGCTGACCGACACGATCCGGCAGGTGAACCCGCAGGAAACGTGGATCACGCATGGCCGCGAAGAAGCGCTGCTGCGCTGGTGCCAGCTGCACCAGCGCCCGGCACGCGCCCTCGCGATGGTGGGCTACGAAGACGAGGACGATTGATGGGACGAGTGACCGTTATGGCCGACCCGCTCCCTCCCTCGCGAGGGAAATCAGTCGAGTTCGGCGAGTCCCGCCGAGATCTTTTCGAGCATCTCGTCGGTGATCATGCCCTGCGAATAGGGCTGCACGGCCTTCAGGCTCATGCCCTTGATCTGTCCGTAGTAGGGGCTCTTGTCGAGGTCGGGCAGCGTTTCGAGCACGACTTCGCGGGCCTTCTCGTCGGCCATCAGCTTTTCGATCGGCGTCTCGATCGTGAACTTCGATTCGGCGGCTTCGGTCGCGGTGTCGTCCTGCGCAAGCGCCGGAACGCTCGCCAGCAGCAGCGGCAGGGCAATAAGGGCGGTCTTCAAGGTCGTCTCTCCCGTCGGGTAACGGCGCGCAGTACGCGCCCTGCCCCGATCATCGCACGGTGTCCGCGCGAAGCAAGCGGTTTTGCATGATGGAGCATTTCCGCATCATCCGACGAAGCCTCGCTCTGCGGTCCGGGCAAGCGGAAATACGCGATTCCGCGCGAGGTCGGCGCCGCTCCCCATGCGGGAAGCGGCGCACGCACTCAGTTGCCGGTGTTGGTCACCTTGCAGCGGCTCATCCGGTTGTTGCCGTAGGTATAGGTGCCCGTGCCGTTCCAGCTCTTGTCGACCGCGAGCGCGATCGACACCGGCACCTGCCAGGTGCCGATGGCGGGCGGCGGCACCGACTGGCCGTAATGCCCGGTCAGCGAAACGAGCAGCTGGTCCTCGCCGAAGCCCGTATGATGGATGACGCCGCTGACCGGGAATTCATGCGTCCCGTCCTTGACCGCCTGGCTCAGCGTGGCCTGCCCGTTGACTTCGCCATTGGTGGCGTTGACCCCGAGTTTCAGCGTGAGATTGGGTGCCCCCGGCATCGATCCGCCTTCCGGAGCGACTTCGAGATCGACAATGTAATATCCGACTTCAGCCATGTGCTTGTCTCCCGTTACGAACCGCCGTTGATCGGCGTCCGTTCGGTCAGGATACCGGGGCATGGGCGGATGGAACGCGCGACTGGATCGGGAGTGGAGCGAAACACGCACCAGATACGTCCATTTCGGGCGATTGGCGAGGCGGTCTGATGGAAGACTTCGCCGCCCTGATCGACGCGCTGGTCTATACCCGCAGCCGGAACGAGAAGCTGCGGCTGATCGGCGAGTACCTGAAGCGCACGCCCGATCCGGATCGTGGCTGGGCGCTCGCCGCATTGTCCGACGGGCTCGATTTCCCGGCGGTAAAATCCTCGACCATCCGGACCATCCTGAAGGACCGCGTGGACCCGGTTCTGTGGACGCTCAGCCGCGATTTCGTGGGCGACACGGCGGAGACGGCCAGCCTGCTGTGGCCCGCCCCCGACGAGGCGCCCGCGCCGCCGGGGGTCTCCGAAGCGGTCGATCTGTTGCAGGGGATGACCCGCAAGACTGTGCTGAGCGAACTCCCTGCGCTGCTCGACCGGCTCGACGTCTCGGGTCGCTACGCGCTGCTCAAGCTTGCGACCGGCGCGATGCGGATCGGCGTTTCCGCGCGGCTTGCCAAGGTCGCGTTCGCGCAAGCCTTCGATGTGCCGGTCGAGGATGTCGAGGAATACTGGCACGGCCTCAAAGCCCCTTACCCCGAACTGTTCGCCTGGGCCGCCGAAGGTGCGGACCCGCCTGATCTGGCCGGAGTGCCGCTGTTCAAACCCTTTATGCTCGCCCATCCGCTCGAAGACCTCGTCGTCAGCCTCGACGATTATGTGGCGGAATGGAAGTGGGACGGGATTCGCGTGCAGCTGGTTCGCGCGGGCACGGAGACGCGGCTCTACTCGCGCGGCGGCGACGATATCTCGCATAGCTTCCCCGAGATGCTCGATGCGCTCGACTTCCCCGCGATCCTCGATGGCGAGCTGCTGGTACAGGGCACAGTCCAGGGTGGCGAGGCCGGCGGCGCGGCGAGCTTCAACGCGCTGCAGCAAAGGCTCGGGCGCAAGACCGTGAGCAAAAAAATGCTGGCGGAAAGCCCTGCTTTCGTGCGCGTCTACGATGCGCTCTCGCTCGACGGCGAGAACCTGCGCGAGAAGCCGTGGTGCGAGCGGCGGGCGATCCTCGAAGGGCTGATGGCGCGATTGCCGGCCGAGCGATTCGACCTCAGCCAGATGGTCGAAGCGCGCGATTTCGAGCATCTGGCGCAGATCCGCGAAGGCGCGCGCGACGACGCGATCGAAGGTCTGATGCTCAAGCGCCGCGATTCGCCCTACGTGCCGGGCCGCCGCACCGGCCTGTGGTACAAGTGGAAGCGCGATCCGCTGCTGATCGACTGCGTGCTGATGTATGCCCAGCGCGGCAGCGGCAAACGGTCGAGCTTCTATTCGGACTACACCTTCGGCTGCTGGGACGGCGATCCCGATGCGGGCGCCGAACTGCTGCCGGTGGGCAAGGCCTATTCGGGCTTCACCGATGCCGAGCTGAAAAGAATCGACCGGCACGTGCGTCAGAACACCGTCAACCGCTTCGGCCCGGTGCGCGAGACCGACAAGACCCTCGTCTTCGAGGTCGCCTTCGATTCGGTGCATAGCTCCAGACGCCACAAGAGCGGTCTCGCCATGCGCTTCCCCCGCATCCATCGCATCCGGTGGGACAAGCCCCCGCACGAGGCGGACCGGATCGAGGCATTGCAAGCGCTGGTGAGGGAATGACGTCACCGCGGCGTGACCGATTGCCTAAGCCTCCCGCCACAGTCCGATAAGATCGCGCTACCGCGTCTTCAATCGCCAGACGTGACGGTGTACCGGGCTTTCATGCAGCGTTTCACACCCGGCCAGCGTCGTTTCGCCTATTCGGTCGCCGCCCTTGCCGGCTTTGTCGACATTACCGGCTTTCTCCACCTCGACGGCTATTTCGTCTCTTTCATGACCGGCAACACCACCTTACTCGCGCGCGATCTGGCGGGAGGGATGCACCGCGTGGCGGTGCCCGCGCTGCTAATTGCAGGCTTCGTCATCGGTGTGATGGTCGGCACGCTGGCGGGCGACCGCTGGCCGGCGCGGCGCAAGGTGGTGGTGACGGGCATGGTCGCCGCTGCGCTGCTGGGCGCTGGGCTGGCGCGGATTGCCGATCTCGACGCGCTGTCGCTGGCGCTGCTGGTCACCGCGATGGGCGCGCTCAACACCGCGATGAGCGGCAATCGCGAAAGCCCCGTGGGGCTGACCTACATGACAGGCGCGCTGGTGCGCACCGGACAATTGCTGGCCGACCGGATCGCGGGCGACCGCAGCGCCAACCCGCTTACCTTCGCGGGCCTGTGGGCCAGCCTGCTGATCGGCGCGCTCGGCGGTGCGATCGTGGGGATGCAATGGGGCACGGCATCGCTGTGGGTCGCGGCGAGCGGCGCACTGGTGCTGTGCATTGCTGCAACGCGCTTCGCTGCGCGCTGATCGGCCAAGCGAGCACGCAGTCTGACGAGCGTCCCTTTTGGGAGGTGTCTTGGCGCGATAACACATTGGCATGAAACACCTGCTCTCTCTCGTTGGTGCAGCGTTGGCGACCGTTCCTGTCGCCACCGCTGCGCAACCGGCTTACGTCGAGGCGCAGCTCGACAGTGACGGCGTCTTTCACAGCAGCGCGGGCAATGGCGGGCGGCCCGGTGCGCGATACCAGGCGGGTTCGACATCGAAATTCGCCTGCTCGCTCCTCGCGCTCGATCTGGAGCGCGACGGGAAGCTGCACCTGGACGATAGTCTCGCGGATCTGCTGCCCGGCTATGCGGCGCGCGATGCAGGCGCGATTACGCTGCGCAATCTGCTCCATAACCGCTCGGGCATCGCCGACGGGCTGATGGACAGCTTCAGGAAGGATGCCGCGGCGGTTACGGCGCTCGAAATTTCGCCACTGGAGGCCGCGAACCGCTTTGCCCTCGGCCGGACCGATGCCGCCCCCGGCACCGCCTTCGAATACGTCAACACGAACTGGATCGTCGTGCAGGCCGTGCTGGAGCGGGCCGGTGGCGCACCGCTGGCCGACCTGATGCGGGCACGGATTTTCGATCCTGCCGACATGTCCACCGCCGTCATCATGACCGACGGAAGCCTGCCCGGTTCGGCGCTGGTCACCACCGAAGGGCCGATGATCGAGATACCCAGCTTCGTGCTGTGCGCGGGTGGCCTGGCGGCGGCCCCCGCCGATCTGATCCGGCTCGCGCGCTTTGCGCACCATGCGGGCGCGTTCACGCCGGCCATGCTGGAGGATCTGGAGACGATCGCCAGTCCTGCCAGCCACTACGCTCTGGGCGGCCGGATTCGCCATGCGATGGTCGATGGCGAAATGCACACGATACATTGGGAAAGCGGCAGCAACGGCCCGTTCAAATCCTACACCGTCTACGACCCGGTCGCAGATGTCGGCTATGCGATCATGACCAACGAGGATGCGTTCGACTTCATCGGCGAACGCCGCGACCGCTGGGTGAGCGAGGACCTGGGCGGCGAGCTTCTGGAATAGCGGTTCGCGCTAGGTTTCGACCCCCAGCACCTTCTCGCGCGAAGTTGCGCCGCGCAACAATCGGCAGTGCGATTTGGGAATGCCCAGCGCTTTCGCCACCAGCGCCTCGACCGCCGTATTGGCCGCTCCGTCCTGCGGCTTGGCACGAACCTTCACCTGCACGCCGCCATCGATAATCGCGATCGATTCGGTCCGCGCGCCCGGCGTCACCCGCACGCGCAGCTCGCCCGCCTGCACAAGCGCGCGCATCGCCCCGGCATCGGGCAGGTCGGGCTTAGCGCGCGCCATGTGCCGCTGTCCTACACGGGCGGGAGCGTGGCATGGTCGGATCGTTCTTTCGCATCGTTGTCGTCCGCCGTCTTACCGGCCGAAACGCCCTTCCGAACCGGGTCGGGTTTTTGGACCCTGGACACTGTGTCAGGTGTGTCAGGCGTCACTCGCTCTCGGCAATCGCCGCCGCGTGGTGCTTGGCGTTCTCCGCATAATGCGCGACGCCCAGCTGCATGCCCGCAATCGCCGCATCGTCGAGATCGCGCATCTTGCGCGCTGGCCGCCCGCCCCACAGCTCGCGCGCGCCCATCACCTTGTTCTCGGTCAGCATCGCGCCCGCCGCCAGCATCGCATCGCTGGCGATCACCGCATTGTTCATCGCGATCGCGCCCAGCCCGACGAAGCCACGATCCTCGATCCGGCAGCCGTGGACCATCGCCATATGGCCGATCAGCACATCGTCGCCGATCAGCAGCGGGCAGCCATCGGGATATTGCGGCGAAGGCCCGTCGCAATGGAGCACGCTGCCATCCTGCACATTGGTCCGCTCGCCGATCACGATGCGGCTCACATCGGCGCGCAGCACGCAATTGTACCAGATCGAGCTGCCCGCCCCGATGGTGACGTCGCCCACGATCACGCTGCCCGGCGCGATGAAGGCGCTCTCGTGGATCTTCGGCGCCTTGCCGTGAATCGCGATCAGCCGGACGCCTGCTCTGGTTTGGCCCGGCCGGTCTTGTGTCGTCTCGCTCATCATCTCTCTCCCAGGATCGCGCCCCAGTCGAGATAGGGCAGGATGGAGGCATAATCGTCGGTCCACGGATCGGCGATGGGGTCGCCAAGCTCGATCCAGTCCGCGTCCGTATTCGACTGGAGCAGCTTTGCCATGGGTAATGCATCGCTCGCAATCGCGACCCAGAAACTCGCCGAAATGCCGTTGGCGGGGTCGCCCGGGTCGTCGCGCATCAGCGCGATCCAGCCGTTCTCCAGCGCGTGCGCCGCGATCACCGGACGCAGATCGGCATAGCGGTTGGAGATGTGGATCAGCAGCAGCCCGTCGGGCTTCAGCGCGCGGCCATAGGCATGCATCGCCTCGCGCGTCAGCAGGTGGAGCGGGATCGCGTCCGAACTGAAGGCATCCACCGCGAGGATGTCGTACTGGCGCGGCGGCTCGCCTTCGAGTGCGAGGCGCGCATCGCCCATGTGGATTTCCGCATCCGGCGCGCAATCGCGCACGAAGGTGAAGATGGCCTGCCGCGAATAGTCGAGCACCATCGGGTCGATTTCGTAGAAGGTGTAGTCCTGCCCCGGCTGGCGATAGCAGGCGAGCGTGCCCGTCCCGAGGCCGACCACGCCGATATCCGCGCCCGGCCCATAAATGTCCTGCGCCGCGCCCAGCGCCAGCCCGACGCCCGAGGTCGGACCGTAATAGCTGGTCGGTTCGCGCCTGCGCTCGGGGTCGAGGAACTGGCGCCCGTGGACCGTGGTCCCGTGGAGCAGCACGCGCATGTCCGGGTCGGCGTAGTCGCGCACGGTATAGACCCCGAAATAGCTGCGCTCGCGAATAGCGTCGGCGCTGTCCTGCAGCGTGCCCCACCCACCGCGCGCGAGCATCAGGATGAGGAGGATCGCAAGGAAGGCCCAGCGGCTCCCGAGCGCGAGCACGCCGAGCAGCGCGATGGCGAGCAGCAGCAGATGGACGGCGAAGTCCTGCTGGCCGCTCAGTGCGGCATGCATCCACAGGCCCAGCGCGATGGCCCCGGCGACCAGCGCCACCCTCGCGATGAATCGCTGCCGGGCATCGAGCCCCAGCCGCTCCATCCACGCGATCAGCGGCTTTTGTGGAAGGAGCGCCCCGGCGGCGAGCACCAGCAGGGGATGCTCCCACACCCAGTCGAACACCAGTGGCGCGATAATCGCCGCGAACAGCCCGCCCAGCGCACCGCCCGCGCTCATCACGAGGTAGAACAAGGTCAGCTGCGCCGGGCTCGGCCGGTCGGCATAGAGGCGGCGGTGCAGCGCGGTCGCGACCACGAACAGCATCAGCACTGCGGCCAGCGCGACCGATACGCCGTCGGTTCCCCGGCTGACCATCGCCATCGCGCCCGCCAGCAGGAGAATCGTAGGCGCGGTGCGGGCGAGCGCGTGGCCGAGCGCGCTGCGTTCGTTAAAGGCGAACACGAAGCTGAGCAGGTAGAGCCCCAGCGGCACGACCCACAGCAATGGCATGGCGACGATGTCGGTCGTCAGGTGGGTGGTGGTCGACAGCATCAGGCCCGAAGGAACCGCCGACAGCGCGAGCCAGAAGGCGATCCGCCGCCAGCCAATCGGTTCGGGCGCATCCTCGGGCGAAGGATCGGCCGCACGGTCGGCCACGCGCCAGCGGCTCCAGGCGAGCAGCGCCATGAACGCGATCAGCACGCCATAGCCGACCGCCCAGGCCGCGCTCTGCCGCTCGAGCGGAAGGTTCGGTTCGAGCAGCAGCGGATAGCTCAGCAGCCCCGCGAAGCTTCCGATATTGGATGCAGCATAGAGCCAGTAGGGGTCGCCCGCGGCGCGGTCGGCGGCATACCAGCGCTGGATCAGCGGGGCCTGCGCCGCGACAAGGAAGAACAGCGGGCCGATCGTGGCGAGCAGCAGCATCGGCACCCAGAACACCTCGAACCCGCTGGGGTGCGGCACCTCGGCCAGCGCGATGGGCAGGAACAGCAGACCCAGCGCCATCAGCGCGAGATGGACCAGCGCCTGCCGCCGGATCGCGAGGCGCGACAACAGGTGCGCATAGGCATATCCGGCGAGCAGCAGCGCCTGGTAGACCAGCATTGCGCTGTTCCAGACCATCGGCGCACCGCCGAGCATCGGCAGCGCCAGCCGCGCGACCAGCGGCTGGACAAGGAACAGCAGGAAGCTGCCGAGCAGGATCGTCACGACGAACAGCGCGCGGGAGGCCAGCGATTGCGCGGGCAGGTTCACCGCGACCTCTCCCACGCATCGCGGTTCAAAGAATAGAGGATCGTCGGATTGTCCTCGGGCGGGAAGCGCGGATCGTCGAAATCGAGATCGCTGCGCCGCTCCATTCCGAGCCGTTCCATCAGCCGCCAGCTCGGCTCGTTGCTCTGCGACGTCAGGGCGACCACATGCGGCGCGTCATGCGTCACGAACGCCCATTCGAGGACGGCACGGATCGCTTCGATCGCATAGCCCTGACGCCAGCGATCCTCGCGGATCAGCCAGCCGATCTCGACATCGCCGGGATTCTTCGCACCCACGCTATCGACGCGCTTCAAGCCGCAATGGCCGACCAGCTCGCCGGTTTCGCGCTCGATCGCGAACAGGAAGCTGAAGCCTTCGCGGGCGTGGAATTCCATCGTCTTCGTGTGCTTTTGAGCGATTGCCTCAAGCGTCAGCGGCCCGCCCAGGCGCGCCATCACCGCAGGCGTGTTGAGCACGCGATACTGCAATTCCGCATCGCCGGGGCGAATGGCGCGCAGATCCAGCCGCTCGGTCCGCAGGATCGGTTCGTCGCCCGCATCAGCCATGCGCTGCGGCCCATGCGTGGGGAGCGATCGAATAGACGATGATCGTGGGGTCTTCGGGATCGAAATCGGCATTTGCGAAGTCGAGATCCTCGCGCCGCCGCATGCCCAGCCGCTCCATCAGGCCCCAGCTGGCGGTGTTGCGCGCGACGGTCAGCGCGACGACCTCGTCGGCTCCAAAGCGGTCGAAGGCGAGGTCGAGCGAGGCGGTGGCGGCTTCCTTGGCATAGCCGTGGCCCCACGCATCCTCGCGCAGCCGCCAGCCAATCTCCATCATGCCCACCGGCCCGCCTGCCTGGTTGCAGCGCTTCAGCCCGCAAAAGCCGAGGATCGCCCCATCGCTCTTGCGTTCCAGCGCCCAGAAGGTGTGGCCATGCTCGGCCTCGTAGGAGAGCAGGCGATCCTGCGCACCCCGCTGCTTTTCGGCATCGCACACCCCACCCAGCCAGCGCATCACCGCGGGCGTGTTGGTGCCTTCCCAGAAGCGCGGCCAGTCGGCGCCCTGCCAGTCGCGCATGACCAGCCGCGCGGTTTCGTGCCGGAAATCCGCCATCGAAACGTCAGCCGGCGAGCAGGCGCGCGGCATAGGGCGCATAATAGGTGAGTATGCCTGCGCATCCGGCGCGCTTGAACGCCATCAGCTTCTCCATCACCAGCGGCTCGCGCTCGCCCACACCCGCCGCGACTCCCGCTTCGACCAGCGCATATTCGCCGCTCACCTGATAGGCGAAGACGGGCACGTCGAACCGGTCGCGCGCCATGCGGATGATGTCGAGATAGGCGAGGCCGGGCTTCACCATCACGCTGTCGGCGCCCTCGGCAATGTCGAGCGCGATCTCGCGCATCGCTTCGTCGCTGTTGCCCGCGTCGAGCTGGTAGGTGCGCTTGTCGCCCTTGAGCCGATCGCCCGACCCCACCGCATCGCGGAACGGGCCGTAGAAGGCCGAGGCATATTTGGCCGCGTAGCTCATGATCTGGACGTTGACGTGGCCTTCGCCCTCCAGCGCCTGCCGGATCGCGGCGACGCGCCCGTCCATCATGTCCGACGGGGCGATCACGTCCGCGCCCGCCGCCGCCTGGTTGAGCGATTGCTTCACCAGCGCATCGAGCGTCGCGTCGTTGGTGACATAGCCCGCATCGTCGAGCAGGCCGTCATGCCCGTGGCTGGTATAGGGATCGAGCGCGACGTCGCACATGACGCCGATACCATCGCCGAACCGGTCGCGGATCGCGCGCACCGCTCGGCAGATCAGGTTGTCGGGGTTCCACGCTTCTTCCGCTGCATCGCTGCGGCGTTCGGCGGGCGTATTGGGGAACAGCGAAACGCACGGAATGCCCAGCTCGATCGCCTCGCCCACACGATCCAGCAGCAAATCGACCGACCAGCGGCTGACACCGGGCAGGCTGCCGACCGGCTGCTCCTCGCGCTCGCCTTCGATCACGAACATCGGCCAGATCAGATCGGCGGGGGTGAGCACGGTCTCGCGATGAAGCCGGCGGCTCCATTCGTGCGTGCGGGTACGGCGGAGGCGGGTTGCGGGGAAGGACAGCGTCATGGCGGCGAGGTGTGGCCCAAGGCCGCGCGGCTAGCAAGAGTTGGCCGCAAGAAGGGGCCGCTAGAGGATCAGCCGCCGCGGCGATGTTTGGCGCTGAGCGCGATCCGGTCGATTTCGCGCACCGGCTCTTCGAATACCGGGCGTGTCGGATGCATGTCTTTCAGCGCTGCGCCCGCCTCGACCGTCTTGAGCGCGTCGAGCCGCGCACGGAACTGGCGCAAATCCTCGCCGCTCAGCTGCGCGCGGGTGACATAGCGGACCGACAGCGGATCGACATGGCGGCTGCCGCGATACATCTCGTAATGCAGGTGCGGGCCGGTAGAGAGACCGGTCGATCCGACATAACCGATCGTCTGCCCACGCTTCACATATTGCCCGGGCGAAACCGCCATCCGGCTCATGTGGCAGAAGCGCGTGCTCAGCCCGCCACTATGCGACAGGCGCACGGCATTGCCGCAGCCGCCCGCGCGGCCCGCGCTGGTCACGCGGCCGTCGGTCGGGGCGACGATCGGCGTGCCGTAGCGGGCGCGAAAGTCGACGCCGGCGTGCATCCGCTTGTACCGCAGGATTGGATGACGCCGCATGCCATAGCGAGAGCCGATCGGCCCCGGCACCGGCGCGACGAGGCCCGCACGCTGCTCGCCCACGCCCGACGCTTCGAAGAACTGGCCATCGCTGCCCCAGCGCATCAGCTGGATGGTCGGCTCGCCCTCGCGCTCGACCCCGGCATAAAGCAGCCTGCCTGCCTGCCGCTCGCCCGTCGCGGCGCGGCGGTAGGACACGATCATGTCGAAGGTGTCGCCGGGCTGGAGCGCCTTATCGAGCTCCTCGTGATCGCCGACCGCTTTCAGAAAGGCCTGGATCGCGCTGGCAGGCGCACCAACCGCGCGTGCCGAGCGATAGAGGCTGCCATTGACCGTGCCACGCAGACGCAGCGGGGTCTCGTCCACCTCGATCGGTTCGCGGATCAGCGCGAGATTGCCATGATCGCCGCGCGCCACTGCCAGCGACAGGTCGAAACGGGCGCGAAAACGCATTTCGTCGAGCGGTCGCTGCGCGCCGGGTTCGGGGCGGCGACCCAGCGTCACGTCGATCTGCGTGCCGGGTTCGATCTCGTCGAGCGTGATGGCCTGGGCCACCAGATCCGCCGCGCGGGCAGCATCGGCCTGGCCGACACCCTGGCGCGAGAGGATCGAGGCGAGGCTGTCGCTGCGCCCGAAGGTTGCGGTGGTCTCGAGCTGCGGGCGCTCGGGCGCGTCGGCCAGCGGAAGGACCAGCGCGGTGGCGGCCATCCGGGTGCCAGTATCGCCGCCCAGCGCCAGCGGCTGGATCGTCTGGCTGCGAAACTCCTCGCGCGCCTGCTGGTCCAGCCGCAGCGCAGGCGCAGCCTCGAGCGGCGAGAAATCGGGCCAGAAGGCGAGCGCGACGGCGGACAGCGACAGGAAAGTGGCGGCCCCGCGAAACCAGCGCAGGCTGCCGATGTTCTGGGCGAGATCGGGCGCGAGATCGGCGCGTTCGAATTTCGCGACACCCGCCGCCGCCAATTTGCGGCCCGACTGCGCAAGCCCGGCCAGGCGCACGCGCGCGCCGCCATCGGCCTTGCCGACCGCCGCCCGGAATTCCGCCGGGGCATCGTCGCCATGCTGTGTGTCCGTCGGCTGCACGCCATCGTCTTCCGAATTCGTTTCCGGCACGTGCAATCCCGACTGCTCGGCGTAGTTCAGATCCCGTCTCCGATAGCCCTGTCTGCCGCTCAAAGACCCCGGTGTTCAACCCCGGTATTTCAAGGGAACGGCTCATATTAGGTGAGGCGCGTTAGTGCCATGGCATTCTTAATCGGCGTTTAATCCTGCCGGTCGATCGGGGCGTCTCGTCGATCATCCGAGTGTTGCTTGCGGCGAACCGGGCACTTCGCTTGCGGCATCCTCACGCACTTGCCACATTGGCTGCCATGTCCGCGCCTGCGATCAAGGCTGTCCTCGGCCCGACCAACACCGGCAAGACGCATCTCGCGATCGAGCGGATGTGCGCCCATTCGAGCGGAGCGATCGGCTTTCCGCTGCGCTTGCTGGCGCGCGAGGTTTACGACCGGGTGGTCGCGATCAAGGGCGAAAAAGCAGTCGCGCTGATCACCGGCGAGGAACGAATCGAGCCCAAGGACGCGCGCTATTTCCTCTGCACCGCCGAGGCCATGCCGCATGACGGCGGCGGGCACGCCTTCGTGGCAGTCGATGAGGTCCAGCTCGCTGCGGATCGCGAGCGGGGACACATCTTCACCGACCGCCTGCTCAACGCGCGGGGGCGCGAGGAGACCATGCTGCTCGGCTCATCCACCGCAGCGCCGGTCATCAGGTCGCTGATCCCCCATGTCGAGATGACCGAGCGGCCGCGCTTTTCCACCCTCACCCATGCCGGCGCCAAGAAGCTCTCGCGCCTGCCCAAGCGTAGCGCGGTGGTCGGCTTTTCGTCCGATCAGGTCTACTCCATCGCAGAGATGCTGCGGCGGCATCGGGGCGGGGCGGCGGTGGTGATGGGTGCCCTCAGCCCCGAAACGCGCAACCGCCAGGTCGAGCTGTTCCAGAATGGTGAGGTCGATTACATCGTCGCGACCGACGCCATCGGCATGGGGCTCAATCTCGACGTCACGCATGTCGCCTTCGCCAGCCTCGCCAAGTTCGATGGGGTCAAACGGCGGCGGCTGATGCCTGCCGAAATGGCGCAAATCGCAGGCCGCGCGGGGCGCCACCACCGCGACGGCAGCTTCGGCGCGCTGATCGGTGCGGGCGGGCAGGACGCCGAATTCACCGAGGAAGAGATCTACGCGATCGAAGAACATCGCTTCCAGCCGATCACCAAGCTGTTCTGGCGCGAGCCCGAACCGCGCTTCGATTCGGTAAGCGTGCTGATCGAAGATCTGAGCGCCGGGCCGGGCGAGCGCGAACTGGCCCCCGCCCCCGAAGCGATCGACCTCGCGGTGCTGCGCAAGCTCGCCGACCAGCCTTTCGCGCGCGCAATTCGCGGCCCCGCCAATGTCCGGCGCTTCTGGGAGGTCTGCTCGCTGCCCGATTTCCGCGCCTCGGGCGTCGATACGCATGCCCGCTTCGTCACGCGGCTGTGGCAGGATTTGCGTCAGGGGTATATCGGGGCCGATTATGTCGCTGCGCGGATCGCTGAACTCGATACGGTCCGTGGCGATATCGCCGTACTCCAGGGGCGGATAGCCGCGATCCGATCCTGGGCCTATATCTGCCAGCGGCCCGACTGGGTGCTCGCCCGCGACGAAATGGCGGCGCGCGCCCGCGCGGTCGAGGCCCGCCTGTCCGACGCACTGCATATGCGCCTGACCGAACGATTCGTGAATCGAAGGACGTCCGTACTGATGAAGCACCTTGGCAATGACCCTGCCCTCCTCCCGATTTCGCTGGAGGACGACGGCACCTTGCTGGTCGAGGATCAGGCCATCGGCAAGCTGGAAGGCTTTCGCTTTTCGATCGACCCGCACGCGGCGGCGGGCGACCGCAAGATGCTGCTTTCGGCGGGCGAGAAGGCGCTACCGCGCATCCTCGCCGCACAGGCGGAGAAGCTGCGCGAGAATGGCCTCGCGGGCATCACGCTCGACAACGGCCGGGTGATGTGGGGCTCGCAGGAGATCGCCCGGCTGGAACATCCGGTCGACCCGACCGAGCCGCGGCTGAAGCCTGCGCGCGAACTCGACCGGCTGCCCGATGGCGCGCGTGAAGCCTTTGTCGATGCGCTCACCGCGAAGGTCCGCGAATGGCTCGCCCCGCTCGAGCCGCTGCGCAAGCTGCAGCTCGCTTCGAAGAGCGAGGATGCGACATCGTGGGCGCGTGCGCTGCTGCTCAACTTGCTCGACGGGCATGGCATCGTGACGCGCGAGCATGCGGGGCTCGAGAACCTGCCCAAGGAAGCGCGCCCCTATCTGCGCAAGGTTGGCGTGGTGTTCGGCGCGCTCGACATCTTTGCGCCCGCGCTGCTCAAGCCGGCCCCGCGCATCGCCATGAAGCAGGCGGGAATCGATTCGCGGCCGATCGACGAGGCCATGCGCTCGGTCGTCCCGGCCAGCAGCCCGCTGCCCGCCGGATACCGCCCCGCAGGCGAGCAACTCGTCCGGGTCGATATCGCGGAGAAACTGTTCAAGCAGGCGCACGAGGCAAGAGCGAAGGGTCCCGCAGCGAAGGGCGGTAACGAGAAACGCGGGCGCGGCGCCCCCTTCATGCTCGATACCGCACTGGCCGTCTCCACCGGGCTCACGCCCGACAGCATCAGGCGGTTGCTGGGCGCGGCGGGCTTCCGCTTCGTCGAAGGCAAGCCGCTGGCCGAAGGCGCATTCGGACCTGCGCTGCCCGACCGCTGGCGCTGGCTGCCCCAAAGGGCAGGCGCGCGGGCAGGCACGGGACCGGGTGCGCGCAGGGGCGATGGCGAGCGGCGCACCCAGCCCCGCCATGCCAAGGGTGGGGCCAAGGGCAAACCGCAGGGCAAAGGTCGCGGACCCAAGCAGGGCGCAAACACCAAGCCGAACGAGCCGCGGCCCGAAAATGCCTTCGCCGCGCTGAAAGACATGCTTTCCTGATGCGGTCGGCCTGATGCAGCGTGGCTCATGACGCGGGCGGCTGCCTGATGCGGCTCGACCTGGTGCTGTGTCGCCTGCGCTTCGTTCGTACCCGCAGCAGTGCCCGCAAGCTCGTCGAAAGCGGCCACCTGCGCCTCAATGGCCAACGGGTCGCGCGGATTGCCCGCCCCGTGGCGCCCGGCGATGTGCTCACCATTCCGCGCAGCCAGGGGGTCACGATCATCCGGATAGAAGCCCTGCCCGAGCGGCGCGGACCGCCCGAAGAGGCGCGCGGATGTTACAGCCTGCTTGACCGGGCAGGCTCCAAGCCACTAGCAGCACCGCGAGATACAAACGGCGCGCAAGGATAATCGCACCATGACCTACGTCGTCACCGACGCCTGCATCAAATGCAAATATACCGACTGCGTCGAGGTTTGCCCGGTCGACTGCTTCTACGAGGGCGAGAACATGCTCGTCATCAACCCCAGCGAGTGCATCGACTGCGGCGTGTGCGAGCCCGAGTGCCCGGCCGAAGCGATCCTGCCCGACACCGAAGACAATCTGGAAAAGTGGCTGGAGCTCAACACCAAGTTCTCCAACGAATGGCCCAATATCACCCAGAAGAAGGACCCGCCCGAGGATGCCGACGAGCATAAGGGCGAAGAGGGCAAGTTCGAAAAGTTCTTCACCGCGGAACCCGGCGAGGGCGACTGACCCCCGCTAAGCCGGTTCGACCGCGCGGGTCCTCGATCCGTCAGTCGGTAGCCTGTGCAGCGGCGAGGATACGCCCGATCGCTTCCGGGGCTTCCCGGGCTAGTTTGCGGTGCGCCGGATCGGGCTCCGTCTCGGCAGCGATTCGCGCCCATTCGATCGCTTCTTCGAGCACGCCCGGATCGATGCTCGCGCGCTGGGCGTCGCTCACATAGCCGCGCTGGAAAAGTATGCGGAAGATCTGGAATGCGGCATCCGGGCGCCCAGATGCATGGGCTCTTTCAAACCACGATTGCGCGCGGTCGAGATCGCGTTCGACCCCGTCGCCCTTCTGATAGATCTGGCCAAGGAGGAAGCTGGCGTTGGGCTGGCCCTGCTCGCCTGCCCGCTCGAGCCAGGATCGTGCCGCGACCGGATCGCGCTTGATATGCTCGCCGATCAGCAGATAGGTGCCGACATCGGCCTGCGCGTGCGCGATGCCCGCCTCGGCAGCCTGCCGGCATAGCGCCATGCCGCGGGTGACGTCGATATCGCCCCCCTGTCCCCGGATCAGCATATTGCCCAGCGCACAGCGCGATTGGGTATAACCTGCCGCGATCGCGCGGCGGTAATGCAGGCGCGCCCTGACGTAATCCCGAGGCCGGCCCACGCCATCATAGTAACAGGTGGCGATATTGTGCTGGGTATCGCCCCGTTCGGCCTCGACCTGCTCGAAATAGTCGCATGCGCGGTCGGGATCGCGCGCAATGCCACTCACGCCCTTGCCGAACAATTCGCCCAGCGCCTCCAGCGCAGAGGCATCGCCAGCTTCGCCGAGCGCTTCCAGCGACGCGATGCTGGGTTGTGGGTCCGCCGGGTCGAGAGTTTCGATGACCCCAAGCGTTGCGGCGCTATAGCTCTGCTCGCTGCCCGCAATCTCTACTTCGTCCGCGGGAACGTCGGCAGCGACGGGCTGCACCAGGGCAAGGACGAGGAATAACATAGGGCGAACGTATGGCCTGCGGGCCATGGAATCGATGGCGTCGCGGCCGCGCAAGTGGAACCGAGCGCGAGCGGCTGAGTCGTTTGGCATAGAACCGAAGGAATCGAATGATCAAAACGCTTAAGCGGACCTGGCAGGGGGCCACGCAGGATAATGCGGGCCTCGTTGCGGCGGGTGTGTCCTATTATGCCTTCCTCGCGATGGTCCCGCTGCTCGCGGTGTGCGTGCTGCTTTACGGGCTGGTGGCCACGCCCGAAGCGGTGGCGCGCGACATCGAGGCGCTGGGCCGGGGCCTGCCGTCCAGCGCCGCATCGCTGATCGGCGACCAGCTGCGATCGGTGACCGAGGCGAACGACAATACCAAGGGCTTCGGGCTGCTGCTGGCGCTGGCCGTTGCACTGTTCGGGGCGCGCAACGCGGCACGTGCGGTGATCGGCGGTTTGAACGTGGTCTTCAATGCAGAGGAAGATCGCGGCTTCCTGAAGAGCAATGCGATCGCTCTAATCGTTACGCTCGGCGCCGTGTTCGCGCTGGCGGTGGCGGGAACGGCGATCTCGCTCGCTGCGGCGCTGCCCGGTGCAGCCGCCCCGCTCGCCAGTTTCGGGCTGATGTTCCTGGCCGGGATGCTGGGCGCCGGCTTCCTCTATCGGTTCGCCCCCAACCGGCCCGACCCACCGTGGAGTGCGGTCTTGCCGGGCGCGGCGCTCTTCGCGCTGGTGTGGGTGGGTGCGACTGCGCTGTTCGGCAGTTACGTGGCGAATTTCGCGAGCTACAACGCGACTTACGGCTCGCTCGGCGCGGTGATCATATTGCTCACCTGGTTCTATCTCAGCGCCTATGTACTGCTGCTGGGCGGCGAATTCGTCCAGGCCAGATTCGAAGCGGACTGACGGGCGTAACCGACGCGCCGCATTTGTTTCATCGACTCGCAATATTCGCAGCGACATGCTATATAGTGCGGCACCGCTGCGATTGTGGTCGTTGCGGGCATTGGAAGTTGAAAGGCAGGTTCCCCCGGCATCACGACGCGATTGGACCTTCGCCCCCTCGGGGCGCACGGTCTTTTGTTGCGCCCGATGCACGCACCTGTCCTTTCGGTATGAAAGGAATTTTCATGGCAGCCAAGGCTCTCGCCTTCGATGTCGGCGACTATGTCGTCTATCCCAAGCATGGTGTCGGCCGCGTGGTCGAAGTTCAAAGCGAAGAAATCGCCGGGATGAACCTCGATCTTTACGTCCTGCGATTCGAAAAAGAGCGGATGACGCTGCGCGTCCCCGTCAACAAGGTCGAATCGATCGGGATGCGCAAACTTTCCAGCGACAAGACCCTGAAAGAGGCGATGGAAACGCTCAAGGGCAAGCCCAAGGTCAAGCGCACCATGTGGAGCCGCCGTGCGCAGGAATACGAAGCGAAGATCAACTCGGGCGACCTCGTGTCGATCGCCGAGGTGACGCGCGACCTCTTCCGCCCCGAAGACCAGCCCGAGCAGAGCTATTCCGAACGGCAGATCTTCGAAGCGGCCTCCAGCCGCCTCGCCCGCGAGCTGGCCGCGATGGAAAAGACCGACGAGCCAACCGCGCTGACCAAGATTCTCGACGTGCTCAAGGAACATGCGCCGCAATATTACGAAAGCACCGAAGAAGCCTGATCGGCACCTGATCGACAGGCGACATTCGGACTTCGATGGGGGCCGTCCTGCAAGGGGCGGCCCTCTTGCTTTGTGTCATCGCCCTCCTGTATTATACCGCTAACACACAAGCGGAGGGATCTGGTTATGAAGTTCTGGTCGGGAATCGCCATCGCCGCAGCGGCAACGCTGCTGTCAGCCTGTGGCGACATCAACATCAGTTCCAGCAGCAGCGGCGTGCCGCTTGCCGAGCTGGACTACGAAGGCGCGCGGCCCACGGGCATTACGCTGGCAGGGCCGGACCGGATGATCGTGACCTCGGGCGACACGCTGACGATCGACGTTGAGGGCGATCCCGATGTCGTCGAAAAGCTGCGGTTCGATCTCGAGGACGATACGCTCTCGGTCGGGCGCGAGGGCGACTGGCGTCAGCGCGGCGTTGCCACCATTCGCATTACCATGCCCACGCCGAGCGACCTGACGGTGGCCGGTTCGGGCGAGATCCAGCTCGACCGGCTGGGCACTGGCGGCAATGCAGACGTTTCCATCGCCGGATCAGGTAAGTCGACGGTCGCGCGGATCGATGCCGACACGCTGGAAGTAAACGTGGCGGGATCGGGCTCGCTCGAGGCGGCGGGTACGGCCAAGAAGCTCGACCTGTCCATCGCAGGCTCGGGCGATCTGAACCTGCGCGATCTCGAGGTCGGCGATGCCGATGTCGCGATCGCCGGTTCGGGCGACGCGGTGTTCGCGTCCAATGGATCGGTCGATGCCAGCATCATGGGATCGGGCGATGTCGAGGTGATCGGCAACGCCAAGTGCTCGGTCAGCTCGATGGGATCGGGCGATGTGAAATGCCGCACGCGCACGAGCGGCGGCGGCGGCCAGGCCGCGGCCCAGGAATCCGAATAGGATTTGCGGTTCGGGCGGCGTGAGGCATAAGCTGGCGGCATGAAACCGATCGTGCCGCTCGCCCTGATCGCCGCCCTTGCCCTGCAGGGATGCCTCGCCAAGACCGCGTTCGACGTGGTCACCCTGCCCGTGAAGGCCGGGTCCAAGGCGGTCGACCTCGCCACCACCAGCCAGAGCGAGGCAGACGAAAAGCGCGGGCGCGAGCTGCGCAAACGTCAGGAACGGCTCGGCAAGCTCGAACGCCGCTATGCCCATCAGCGCGAGGATTGCGAGGACGGGGACCGCAAGGCCTGCGACAAGGCGAGCGAGATCTATGCCGAGATACAGCAGATCCTGCCGACGATCCCCTAAGAGCCGGAAGACTAGGCGAGCGGCGCTGCGGCGCGTTTCAAGCGGTCGTTGATCGCCCGCCCGATGCCCGCATCCGGAATCGGCGCAACTGCAACGCGTGGCTTGGCTGATTCGGCCGCAAGATGCAGACAGGCATAGAGGTTGCGCGCGGCCTCTGACAAGTCGCCGCCCACCGACAGCGTGACGTCACCTCCGATGGCCCCGAAGCCGATCGCGAATTCGTCGTTTTCGGGGTCGGTGACGCCAAGCCGCACCGGCTTGCCCGGCGAATAATGGCTCGCCATCTGGCCCGGCGCCTCGAGCGTCTCGCGCGTCCCGCCTTGGGAAAGGCCGACATCGTAATAATGCCGGTGGAGCGCATCGAGATCGATGGGGCCGGGCCGCAGTTCCTCCCACGATCCATCTTCCCGGATCGCGAGAATGCTCGATTCCACCCCCGCCTCGGTCGGCCCCGCATCGAGCACCATGTCGATCCGCCCGTCGAGTGACGTCATGACGTGCTGCGCCGAGGTGGGGCTGACGAAGCCGCTGCGGTTGGCCGAGGGGGCTGCCAGCGGGAAGTCCACGCTTTCCAGAAGGCGTTGCATCACCGGATGCGCTGGACAGCGCAGGGCTACGGTCGGCAGGCCCGCCGTTACCGCTGGCGCCAGTCCAGCATTCGCCTTGCGGGGCAGCACGAGGGTCAGCGGGCCGGGCCACACCAGCGTGGCATTCACGACGTCATCGCTCCAGTCGGCATAAAGCGCAGCCTGCTCCGCATCGCGCACATGCACGATCAGCGGGTTGAAGCTCGGCCGTCCCTTCGCCTCGAAGATCCGCGCGACCGCATCCGCGCTATCCGCGCGCGCCGCGAGGCCGTAGACCGTCTCGGTCGGCATGGCGACCAGCCCGCCATCGCGCAGGATTCGCGCCGCGCGCGCGATTCCCGCCGCGTCGGCCAATACAGCTTCCGTAACGTATTTGCGGTCCATCCCCGCGCGCTATATCCGGGGGCAGAGAAATCCAAGAGCCGGAAGCCCCGAGCCGGCAAACCAAGAGGACGCACCGCCGCGATGACTTACAAGCCCGCCACCCAGGACCAGCTGCTCGCCATTCGTGCCAATGCGGGGATCGCGGAGCTTGCGCAGAGCGAACGCTATGCTGCCGCCGAGCCCGATCTGGTCGAGGCGATCGTCGAGGGCGTCGGCCAGTTCGCCGCGGGCGAATGGGCACCGCTCAACCGCATCGGCGACCTCGAAGGTGCCAAGCTGGAGAACGGCGTCGTGCGGCTGCCCGACGGGTTCGAGGCGGCCTACCAGGCCTATGTCGAGCAGGGGTGGAACGCCATTGCAGGCAGCGCGGAGCATGGCGGACAGGGCCTGCCCTTCACGCTCGCCTGCAACGTGCTCGAAAACCTAGGCACCGCCAACATGGCGCTCAACCTGCTGCCGATGCTGTCGGTCGGCGCGATCGAGGCGCTGGAGGCGCACGGCACCGACGCGCAGAAGGAAACCTACCTCCCCGATCTCGTCAGCGGCGCATGGTCGGGCACGATGAACCTGACCGAGCCGCAGGCGGGCAGCGACGTGGGCGCGCTGCGCACGACCGCGCACCTGATCGAAGAGGGCGAGCATGCGGGCAAATACCGGATCAAGGGCCAGAAGATCTACATCACGTGGGGCGAGCACGATCTGGCGGCGAACATCATCCACCTCGTGCTGGCGCGCCTGCCCGATGCGCCCGAGGGCAGCCGGGGCATCTCGCTGTTTCTGGTGCCGAAATATCATCTGATGGACGACGGCACGCCGGGCGCACGCAACGATGTGCGCTGCGTCAGCCTCGAGCACAAGCTGGGCATCAACGCCTCACCCACCTGCGTGATGTCCTACGGCGACAACGACGAATGCATCGGCGAGCTGGTCGGGGCCGAGAACCGCGGCCTCGCCGCGATGTTCACGATGATGAACAATGCGCGGATCAACGTCGGTTCGCAGGGTGTCCAGATCGCCGAACGCGCGACGCAGGCGGCGGTCGCCTATGCGCTCGACCGCGTGCAATCGGCGCGCGCCGGGGCGGAAGACCGCAGCCCGGTGGCGATCAGCGAGCATCCCGATGTGCGACGAATGCTGCTGCGGATGCGCAGCCTCACCGAAGCGATGCGCGGGCTGCTCTATTACACCGCCGGGCAGGTCGACCGGGGCGATATCGGCGAGCCGCAAGCAAAGGCGCGCGCCGAAGTGCTGGTCCCGATGCTCAAGGCCTGGGCGACCGACACGGGGATCGAAGTCGCCTCGCTCGGCATCCAGGTCCATGGCGGAATGGGCTTCGTCGAGGAGACCGGCGCGGCGCAGCACTGGCGCGACAGCCGGATCGCGCCGATCTACGAAGGCACCAACGGCATCCAGGCGGCGGACCTCGTGACCCGCAAGCTCGGCCTCGAAGATGGCGAAGCGTTGCAGAACCTGTTCGCGGATATTGCGCGGGCCGCTGCCGACGAACCGCAGCTGATGGCGCTGGCGGGCGAATGTGCGGCGATCGCCAAGTGGATGCGCGAAGAGGCCTCGCTCGACGACCGGCTCGCGGGCAGCGTGCCCTACACCGCGATGTGCGCGGTCGCAGTATCGGCATGGTGCCTGATGCAGCAGTATGATGCGCTGGATGATTCGAACGATGCAGACCGCAAGCACGCGAAGCGCGTGACGATGCGCTATTTCCTCGACCACATCGTGCCCGAGGCGATCGGCCTCAAGGCGTCGGCCACGGCGGGCGCGGCGTTGCTTTACGAGCTGGATAGCAGCGTTCTCGCCGCCTGATCCAGCCGTCGCGCGGTGCGCTAGTTTCCTAAGGGGTTGTAATCACGGGCAAATTCGTCCGTGAAAGCATCGCGCGGGTCGCCGCGAAGCTCGGTCTGCGCTTCCAGCCGTTCGCCCGTGACAGGTTCCAGAGCCGGTGCCGGATCGGCATCGGGCGCGATCACCTGCCAGATAATCCCGGCGGTATCGTCGCTCACCAGCAGGCCGCCGGTATTGCTCCATTCGACCCAGGTCGGCCGACCGCGCGTCTCGCCATCGCCATCGAGGAAGCTCTTCAGGACCGGCACCGGCTTGCCCGTCGGATTGCCGCGCTCGTCGAATTGCACGAAGACCACATCATATCCGGCAGCCGGTTTGCGGTTCCACGATCCGTGCCGGGCGATGAAGGCGCCGCGCGCGAATGTGTCACCCATGCGGTTACCCTCCTCGCTGAACACAAGGCCCAGCGCCGCGACGTGCGGCCCCAGCGCATATTCGGGGAAGCGCGCATATTCGGTGAGGTAATTGGGCATTGGGGCTTCGACCCGCCGGTCGATGTTGTTCTTGTAGTAGACCCATGGCCAGCCATAATTCACGCCGATGGGGACATTGGTGAGGTAATCGGGGACGAGATCCCCGCCGAGCATGTCGCGCTCGTTCACCGTGGTCCACAATTCCTCGGACAGCGGATTCCAGGCCATCCCGTTGGCGTTGCGCAGGCCGGTGGCATAGAGGCGCGCGGTGCCGTTCGTGGTATCATATTCCCAGATCGCGGCGCGGTTTTCTTCCGCTTCCATGCCGTTTTCGCCGATATTGCTCGCCGATCCCACCGCGATGTAGAGTTTCTCGCCATCGGGGGAGAGGATGATGTTGCGCATCCAGTGGTTGCCGCCGCCCGGCAGGTCGATCAGCTTGCGCGGCTCACCCGTGACCTTCGCCGATCCCAGTTCGTAATCGAACGCAAGCAGCGCATTGTGGTTGGCGATGTAGAGCGTGCCGTCGTCGTAGGCGATGCCCGAAGGCGATTCGAGGCCGTCCTCGCGCAGCACCTGCTTGATATCGGCGCGCCCGTCGCCATCGGAATCGCGCAGCAGCACCAGTTTGTCGGGCGATGGCACACCCGCCCCCGCCTTGCCCATCAGGGTCTTCATGATGAAGCCTTCGATCCCGCCGACGTCACGCGGCGGACTGTTGGTCAGCGTCACCAGAACGTCGCCGTTGGGCAGGGCATAGACGACGCGCGGATGGTCCAGCCCTTCGGCAAACCGCACCACCTGCAGGCCTTCGGCCGCCTCGGGCGCTTCGCCTTCAGCCCAGCCGACGGGTTCGGCGACCCTGATCGTGGGGAACCACTCGCTGTCGGGTTCGACCAGCGTCGGGTCGGTGCCGGACACCTCGTCGACGGTGAGCTCCGCCTTGCTGCCGCGCAGCAGCAGCGCGATGGCGATCGCGGCGAGGACAAGGATGACGAGCAGGCCGATGCCGATATTGCGAAGTGTGGTCATGCACCCGAAATAGGCCGCGAGCGCCCCTGCGGCAATCGCGAAAGGCGGGCGCGCATTTCCCCAGCCGCAAAGGAGCTTCGATGTTCGATTTTCAACTGCCCGCCGACACCCCGGATGAAGAGCGTTATCGCGAGCTCGCCAATGCCGCCGATGGGCTGACCGATGGTGAGCGCGACGGCGTGGCGAACATGGCCAACCTCGCGGCGCTTATCTGGAGTTTCGTCCCCGATCTCAACTGGGCGGGTTTCTATCGGATGGTGGAGGGCGAGTTGGTCCTTGGCCCATTCGTGGGCCGCCCGGCGTGCATCCGCATTCCGCTCGGCCAAGGGGTGTGCGGGACGGCGGCGCAGAGCGGCGAAACCCAGCGGGTCGAGGATGTGCATGCCTTCCCCGGCCATATCGCCTGCGACGGCGCTAGCGCGTCCGAGCTGGTCGTGCCGGTGGTGCGCGAGGGCAAGGTCATCGCGGTGATCGATCTCGACAGCCCGAAGAAGGCACGCTTCTCGCAAGGTGACGCGCAAGGCGTGGAGGCACTGGCCGCGCGCATCGCCGACAGGATCTGACGAACGCACGGTGCCCCAGCACGGGACAGGTCGCGCACGCGCACAATCCGTACGGGACCGAATTCGCTAACCTTTTCTTAATCATTTGTGAGGGCGGCTTTTCCCGACCGCGCTACAAGAAGGGGTGCGTGTTTCCATGCGTTCGATCATCATCACCTGCGGCGCTGCACTGGCATGCCTCGCTACGCCTGCCAGCGCACAATATTACCGTGCTCAGCAGACCTACACACCGCCCCCCTCCTACGAGCGTGGCGATTGGGAAGCCGAATGCCTGGACTACCTGCGCGATCGGGATCGACGGGGCGACAGGGGAGCCGTGGTCGGCGGTCTGGTCGGCGGAGTTGGCGGCGCGCTCATCGGCAACGAGGTGGCGGGCGACGGGTCGCGCCTGGCCGGAACGCTGATCGGGGGCGGCGTGGGCACACTCGCTGGTGCGGCCGCGGGCCGGTCGATCGCGCGTGGCGGCGACGATGGCTACTGGCAGGACTGCGAGGCGTGGTACGATTCGCGCTATGGCGGCGGCAGTTGGCAAAGCAACGGCTACAGCTATGACGACGACGCTCCGCGCACCTTTTACAACGACCGCTATTCTTACGGCTCGCGCGACGGACGCGCGCACTATGGCGGGTCCGGCTATGGCTACTCTTACGGCGGAGGATACGCCTCGGCCCAGTCTGGCGGCGTGGTCGTGATTATCGAAGAACAGCGCGGACAGCGCTATGTCCCTGTAATCAGGGAAGAAATAATTGAAGAATACTACGAGGTCGAAGAGCGCGAGGTTATCCGTGAACGGGTCATCACGCGTGTGCCCCAACCTCGCCCCCGGCCGGACAAGCGGATCAAATACATCAAGCAACGCTAGGCGACTGCTGCGAGAAAGCTACGCCGTCCCGCGTGGCAGCTTACGCGCGCAAGGCCGGAAAGCTCAGATCTCTCCGCCAGTCAGGCGCTGGCAGAGCAGATCGAGCTGGTCGAGCGTCTTGTACCGGATCGTAATCGCGCCCGAACGCGGATCGGCATCGGGCTTGATATTAAGCGACATGCCCAGAAATTCCTCGAGATGGCGCTCGACCGCCTCGATATCTGCGCTGGTCCCCGGGGGCGCATCATTGGCGGGCGTTTTCGGTGATTTCTCCGTCACCGGCTTGGCCTTGACCCGTTTTTCGATCTGACGGACCGATAGGTTTTTCGCGATGGCTTCTTCGGCCAGCGCCTCTGCCCGCTCGTGCCCGATCAACGCGCGCGCGTGGCCCATACTCAGCTTGCCGACCTCGACCAGCTGAATCACCGGTTCCGGCAAGGCGAGCAGCCGTTGCAGGTTCGCGACATGGCTGCGCGACTTGTCTACCAGCGCCGCAATATCGGCCTGGCTCATGTCCTCTTCCTCGGCGAGGTGCTGATAAGCCCGCGCCTCCTCGATCGGATTGAGGTCTTCGCGCTGGATGTTCTCTATCAGCGCGATCGCCATGACCTCGCGCCGATCCAAATCGCGGATGATCGCGGGGATCTCGTGCAGCTTGGCACGCTGTGCGGCACGCCAGCGGCGTTCACCCGCCACCAGCTGATAACGGCCCTTACGCTCCAGCGGGCGTACGATGATCGGCTGGATCACCCCACGCTGCGAAATCGACTGCGCCAGCTCGTTCAGCGCATCTTCGTTGAAGACCTTGCGCGGCTGGCCGGGCAGCGGCTCGATCCGGGCCACCGGAATAGATGCAAGGCCGGTGCGCGAGCTCGCGCCTTCCGCCCCACTACCCTGCCCACCAACCGATAGCGTCGTTCCGCCCTCGGGTGGCGCAATGCTCTCTTCGCGCTGCGTCTCGCCCAACAGGGCACCCAGCCCGCGGCCGAGCTTGCGCTTGGCGCGATCATTCGCGAGGCTTTCGTCGGCTATTTTCGGTGAGGGGGTCGTGGCGGGCTCGCTGCTCATGCGGCTTTCCTCTGGGGCGGCAGGCGGCCGATAAGCTCGCGCGCCAAAGACATGTAAGCGCGGCTGCCCGCGCAGGAATGGTCGTAGATCAGCGCAGGCAAGCCATGGCTCGGCGCTTCGGACAGCCGCACGTTACGCGGGATGACCGAATCGAACACCAGCCCGCCGAGGCATTCGCGCACATCCTCGGCGACCTGATCGGTCAACCGGTTGCGCCGGTCGAACATGGTCAGCGTCACGCCAATGATCTTGAGCGAAGGATTGATGCCCTGCTGCACTCGCTCGACAGTCTGGAGCAGCTGGCTGAGCCCTTCGAGCGCGAAGAATTCGCATTGCAACGGCACGAGCAACGAATCGGCGGCGCTCAGCGCATTGAGGGTGAGCAGACCCAAGGACGGCGGGCAGTCGATGAAGCAGACATCATAATGGCTATCCGCACTCGCGAGGGCATTCTTCAGCCGATCGATCCGGTCGCTCTCGCTTACCAGCTCGACTTCGGCGCCGCTCAGATCCTGCGTCGCGGGCATGACATCGAGGTTGGGAATGCGCGAGGTCTGGGTGCACTGTGCAACCGTGCCCTCGTCCATCAGTACGTCGTAGGTCGAATAGTCGCGATCCTGACTGTGGATGCCCAATCCGGTCGAGGCATTCCCCTGCGGGTCCATATCGACCAGCAGCGTGCGCCAGCCGGTCGCCGCCATCGCCGTGGCAATATTGATCGCGGTGGTGGTCTTGCCCACCCCACCCTTCTGATTGGCAATCGCAATGCAGATCATTTGCGGCCTCCACCTGGGGGTCGGCCCGCGCCGACCAGAATGGCAGCGTCCCGGCTCGTTACCGATTGTTTCACGTGAAACATTGCGCGCTGCGGAGATTCAAGCTCATCCCTTTCCTGCGCTGCCGACCGCCCCTTCGGCAAGAGCCAAGTCGTCCGGTCGGTGGAAAAGCGTGCGGACAAGTCGAGGAGTTCCTTTAGCGGAGCGAACGCCCGTGCCGTTATGGCACCGGCCTCAAATGTCTCCACCTTCTCCAGCCGCGATCCTATCACCCGGCAATTTTCGAGACCAGCCAGCGCGACCATCCGTTCGAGCCACTCGATCCGCCTTCCCCGCGATTCGACGAGAACATGGGGCATATCGGGCCGCATGATCGCCGTAATGATCCCAGGGAAGCCTGCGCCAGTTCCCAAATCGAGCCAGGGGCCCGTTTCACGTGGAACATGGTCCAGAAGCTGCGCGCTATCTGCCATATGGCGTTGCCAAAGCGTATCGACCGTCGATCGCGCGATCAGGTTCTGCTTTTCGGACTCGATCAGAAGCTCGCCGGCAAAGCGTTCGAGTGCGCTCAGCGCCCCGGGCGAGCATCGCTCGGCGACGAAAGCTTTCGCCTGCTCTTCAGTCTCAATCATCATGCAGCGGCTGCCGATTGTTTGCGCGCGAACACCAGCAGTGCAGCCATGGCGGCGGGCGTGATCCCCGGCACGCGCGCGGCCTGTGCCAGACTGTCGGGCCGCGAGTTCGAAAGACGTTCGACCATTTCGTTCGAAAGACCCGGGACATCCGCGAAAGGAAAATCGGCCGGAAGCGCGACCCGCTCATTGGCGCGCAATTCGCGCAGCTCAGCATCCTGCCGCGCCACATAGGGCGCGTAGTGAAGATCCTCGGCTATCTCGTTGAGCAGGTCGCCATCTGTTTCACGTGAAACGAGCTGCCGCTCCATCAGTGCGGCAAGATCGATGCCGGGGAAACGCGTCCAGTCTTTCAAGGCCTGCCGCCCCGCATCGTCAGTGACAGTGAAGCCATGGGAGCGCATCTCGGACGGAGAATGCTCGAATGCAAGCGACTCCTCGACGACAGCCCGGCTTGACTGGCGCCGTTCGAACCACCCACGGCGCTCTTCGCAAACACAATCCGCTTCCATGGCAAGAGGGGTCAGCCGCGTGGTCGCATTATTGGCGCGCAGTCGAAGGCGGTACTCGGCCCGCGCAGTCAGCATCCGATAGGGTTCGGTCACCCCGTGCAGCGTCAGATCGTCGACCATCACCGCCATATAGCTATTGGCACGGTCGAGCTCCGGCAGTTCCCGGCCGGCCGCAATGCATCCGGCATGAAGGCCCGCGATGAGGCCCTGCGCGGCCGCCTCCTCATAACCGGTCGTCCCGTTGATCTGGCCGGCACAATAGAGGCCCTTGAGGCTGCGCATCTGCAACGATCGGTCGAGCGAGCGCGGATCGACATGATCGTATTCCACCGCATAGCCCGGTTCTGCGACCACCACCTGCTCCAAGCCCTCGATGGCGCGCAGGAATTGCTCCTGCACGTCAACAGGCAATGAGGTGCTGATCCCGTTGGGATAGACCAGCGGCGTATCGAGGCCCTCGGGCTCGAGGAAAATCTGGTGCCCGTCGCGATCGCCGAAGCGATGGATCTTGTCCTCGATCGACGGGCAATAGCGCGGCCCCTGCCCCCCGATTGCGCCCGAGAACAGCGGCGAGCGATCGAGGTTGGCGCGGATGATATCATGGGCCACAGCGTTGGTGCGGGTGATGGCGCAAAAGACCTGCGCGTTCTTCCGGCGCTCTGTCAGCGGCGACATGGTCCAGGCTTCATCATCGGACGGCTGCTCGGCCAGGCGGGACCAGTCGATGGTCCGCCCGTCGAGACGAGGCGGCGTTCCGGTCTTGAGGCGGGCAAGCGGCAAAGCCGCCTCGCGCAACTGAGCCGCGAGCCGCGCGGCGGAGCCTTCGTTGACCCGGCCACCGGTCAGGCGCTCTTCGCCACGGAACAGAATACCGCCGAGGAAAGTCCCGGTGCAAAGGATGGCCGCTTCACATGAAACATCGGTGCCGTCGGCGAACGTCACTCCGCACACCCGCTCGCCCTCGATACGCAGGCCCGCAACCTCGCCCTCGATCACCTCCAGCGACGGTTCGGCAGCGACCGTGCGTCGCACTTCAGCCCCGAAAAGCTTGCGGTCGGCCTGCACGCGCGGGCCCCAGACCGCGCTTCCCTTGGACCGGTTGAGCATGCGGTAATGGATCGCCCCTGCGTCCGCCGCTCTACCCAGCACTCCGTCGAAGGCATCGATCTCGCGCACAAGGTGCCCTTTGCCCAGTCCGCCAATGGCCGGATTGCAGCTCATCGCGCCGATCTTTCGGGCCTCCAAGGTGACGAGCGCGACGCGCACGCCCATGCGCGCGGCCACGCAGGCCGCCTCGACGCCGGCGTGCCCGCCGCCGATCACGATGATTGGGTAGTGATGCATTGTGCCCCTATAGGGACCGCGCGCGGTCATCGCCAGTGGGCGCGATGTTCCACGTGAAACATGCGGCTACTTGCCGATGCAGAAGCGCCCAAAAAGCGCGTCGAGCATATCCTCGGTCGCCACGTTGCCCAGCATCGCATCCAGAGAATGCCGTGCCTGGCGCAGCGACTCGCCCACCAGCAAAAGGTCATCCTGCTCACCCGCAAAACGCAGTGCCGTATGGGTTTGATCAAGAAGCTCCCGCTGCCTCCGCGAAACGGCGACCTGTCCTGGCTTGGGAAGCTTATCCCGTCCAAGCTCCGCAATCTGCGCGAGCAAATCGGCGAGACCTTCTCTTGTCTCGGATGAAACACGGGCCGCGCCCGTACCCTTGCGCGGCGCTTCGGGCAGATCGATCATGCTCGCAACCTCCAACGCGCCCGCCGGGCCCTCACCCTCTGCGCCAAGCCACAGGACAACGCCCGCCCGCGCAACCTCCGCTTCGGCGCGGGCAATCCCAATTCGCTCGATCTCCTCAGCCCCATCGGATCGCAGTCCAGCTGTATCGACCAACAGGAACGGCACACCGCCAATTGCAATCGGACGCTCGATCGCATCGCGCGTTGTCCCGGCAACCGGCGAGACGATCGCAGCGGCTTCATCAAGGATCGCGTTAAACAAACTAGACTTGCCCGAGTTTGGAGGGCCCGCGAGCACGATGCGCAACCCCTCCCGCAACCGGTCGGTCGAGGGCACTGCCAGCCATGTAGAAATCTCGGCCCGAGCCTCGCTCACCGCAGCGCGCCATTGCGATGGGGGTGCGGTGCCCTCCTCATCCTCATCGGCGAAGTCCAGCTCCTGCTCAACCGCCGCCGATGCGGACAGTACCGTATCACGCCACTGCGCCACGCGCCGGGATGCTTCACCCTGCGCCGAGCTCGCCAGAACCGCACGCTGCAGCTCGGTTTCGGCCGAGAGCATATCCCCCAAGGATTCGGCTTCGAGCAGATCCATCCGCCCATTCACAAAGGCACGCCGGGTGAATTCGCCCGCCTCCGCTCGCCGCAGCCCGCAACCATCCTCGAGTGCACGTTCGATCGCGCGGATGACCGCACGACCACCGTGACAATGGATTTCGGCGCAATCCTCGCCCGTCGCACTGTGCGGACCTACAAACCAGAGGACCAGCGCTTCATCCAACCAGCTTCCGTCGACATCGCGCACCTGTCTCACACTCGCCTTGCGCGGCGGCGGGAGCGATCCGGTGAGCCGCTCTAGAGCCCTGCCCGCCTCGGGGCCGGATACCCGCAGCACCGCCACGCCACAAGGTGGCGCGCCGGAAGATAGCGCGAAGATCGTCTGGGAAAATTCAGTCGCCAGATTTCGTCTCACTGCCGGTTCCCTTCGCGCGGCCCATATTGCCGGCGCTGCCTTCCATGAAGGCCTGGAACATCTTCAACCCGGCCTGTCCCATCGGAGCCATCGAGCGAGCAAGCTCCTGCAATTGGTCGGGATTCGACACCCCGCGCATCGCCTTCTCCATGCTTTCGGAATAGGCGGCCTGAGCCTTGGTGAGATCGGGCAAACCCATGAAGGCTCGTGCCTCTTCGGGCGTACAATCGATTTCCACGTGGACCTTCATCGCATGTTCTCCGTTACCTCTCTTGCAGCCCTATGTGGGCCACGCCACAAGGGCCTGCAAGCGCATGAACCGACGAACGACGGGAGCATTCCGATGAGCGAGACGACACGCATTTCCACCCTGAAGGGGAACACGGATTTCATGGCCTATGTCGCGAGGCCGGAAGGCACGCCGAGAGCAGCCATCGTGGTCATCCAGGAAATTTTCGGAGTGAATGCCGGGATCCGGCGCAAGTGCGATCTGCTCGCCGAAGACGGCTATCTTGCGGTTGCCCCCGACCTGTTCTGGCAGCTGGGCGAGGGAATCGAGCTCGATCCCGATATCGAACCGGAGTTCGAGAAGGCCCTCGATCTGATGGGCAAGTTCGATCAGGACGAAGGTGTCCGAGATATCGAGGCCACAATCAAATGGGCTCGCAAGGACAGTGGCAAAAAGGTCGGCGCCGTCGGTTACTGCCTCGGTGGTCGCCTTGCCTACATGACTGCGGCACGAACAGATTCGGACGCAACCGTCGGCTATTATGCGGTCGGAGTGGACGAATTGCTGCGAGAGAAGCACGCCATCTCCAACCCGCTGATGCTCCACATCCCGACAGAGGATGGCTTCGTCGACAAGGACACGCAAAAGGCGATGCATGAAGGCCTGGACGATCACGACAAGGTCACGCTGCACGATTACGAAGGCATGGACCACGGCTTCGCCACCCAGTTCGGAAAACGCCGCGACGAGGAAAATGCGCAACTGGCCGACAAGCGGACCATGGACTTCTTCGCCGAGCATCTCGGATGACACCGACCCAAAAAGGTCTGGCCCAATGGCATGAGCTTGCCACCACACCCGATCCGGCGCGCCTTGCGACACTGGTGGCGAAAGATGCGGTCTTCCACTCCCCGGTCGTACATACGCCGCAGGAGGGCCACGCGCTGGTGGTGACCTATCTCAGCGCGGCTGCGGCCACGCTCGGACAGGGAGAGTTCGAATACGTCCGCGAGATTGTGCAGGGCCAGGACGCGATGCTCGAATTCACCTGCGTACTCGATGGTATCCACGTCAATGGAGTGGATATCATCCGCTTCGACGAGAGCGGAAAGATACGCGATTTCAAGGTTATGATCCGCCCGATCAAAGCGGTGAACAAGGTATGGGAACTGATGGCCGCGCAGCTTGAAAATGCGCGTAGCTCATAGTCTCTCGATTACGTACCGGGCTCGTTCGGCCAGGTCGGCAAAGGGCAGCTCGATCGGGTTGTATCCATAGTCGCGCCAAGCCTCGATGACCGCCGCATCGCTTTCGACGGCCTCCTCCCAGCTCTGAATACGCTCGTCGTCCTGCCGATAGATCGCGCCCTATGGCGGCGCATGGAACACCGGACCCTCATAGCGGCATCCGCGACAGACCGCGTCAACCTCGTCCGGAACGCGGAGCCCTTCCAGACGCAGGAAACCCACAATATCCGCAAAGCCGCGATCGAACAGGATCGGCCCGTCCTCCGGCCCGACCCGATCCCATGAAACCTTCTGCGCATCGAGCATGGCCATAGCGAACTCGGCCGGGCGAGCCGCACGCAGTTCCATCCCTCCGGGAGACTGGAGGATAGCGCGAGCGACCTCTTCGCCGGTCGCGATGCCATGCCGTGCGACTTCGGCCAGCAAGGTCGATTTACCCGACCCCGGGGCCCCGGTAACAACGGCGCGGCGCACCGATGCGATTCTACTGGTTCATGGTGTCGAAGAAGTCTTCGTTGGTCTTCGAATCCTTCATCTTGTCGAGCAGGAATTCCATCGAATCGATAGTGCCCATCTGCATGAGGATGCGGCGCAGGACCCACATCTTCGAGAGCTTATCCTTCTCGACCAGCAGCTCTTCCTTGCGCGTGCCGGACTTGCCGACGTCGAGCGCGGGGAAGATGCGCTTGTCCGCAACCTTGCGGTCGAGCACGATCTCGGAGTTACCCGTGCCCTTGAACTCCTCGAAGATGACTTCGTCCATCCGGCTGCCGGTATCGATCAGCGCGGTGGCGATGATCGAGAGCGAACCACCCTCTTCGATGTTACGAGCCGCACCGAAGAAGCGCTTCGGCCGCTGGAGCGCATTGGCATCGACACCGCCGGTCAGCACCTTGCCCGAGCTGGGCACCACGGTGTTGTAGGCGCGGCCGAGGCGTGTGATCGAATCGAGCAGGATCACGACGTCGCGCTTGTGCTCGACCAGACGTTTGGCCTTTTCGATAACCATTTCAGCCACTTGGACGTGGCGCTGCGCGGGTTCGTCGAAAGTTGAGGAGATCACCTCGCCATTCACCGAACGCTGCATGTCGGTGACTTCCTCGGGCCGCTCGTCGACCAGCAGGACCAGCAGGAACACCTCGGGATGATTATCGGTGATCGCTTTCGCGATGTTCTGCAACAGCACCGTTTTACCGGTCCGCGGCGGCGCGACGATCAGCGCCCGCTGGCCTTTGCCCTGCGGCGAAATGATATCGATCACCCGAGCGCTCTTGTCCTTCACGGTCGGATCGAGCGTGTCGAGATTGAGCTTCTGCTCGGGATAGAGCGGCGTCAGGTTGTCGAAATTGGTGCGCATCCGCACCGCTTCGGGATCGTCGAAGTTCACCGAAGTCAGCTTGGTCATCGCAAAATAACGCTCGCCTTCGCGCGGCGCACGGATCTGGCCTTCGACAGTGTCGCCGGTGCGCAGAGCCCATTTGCGGATCTGGTTGGGCGAAACATAGATATCGTCGGGCCCGGCAAGATAGTTCGCCTCGGGCGAACGCAGAAAGCCGAAACCATCCTGCATCACTTCGATCGTGCCGATCCCCATGATCTGCTCGTCGTATTCCTCATCCTCCGCAAGCTCGCGCAGGATACAGAACATCAGGTCCTGCCGGCGCATCGTGCCCGCAGCCTCGACCCCGAGCTCTTCCGCCATGGAAACCAGCTCAGCCGGAGCCTTCTTCTTTAAGTCTTTGAGATGCATAGATATTTTATTCCGAGGAAATTCGTGCCCGAGGCTTAGAAATGCCCGGTACAGTCTGAAAAGCTTGGGGAAAGCAGTATGCGGCAGCAGCGCCGTGCCACCAGTACCCGGACGGGTATGGAACCGAAATAGGTCGCTCGTCCGCTCAGGTCAATCGAGCTTGGAGCACAAAACGCCATCGCGGCGCTTCGTTCAAAAAGGCTTCACGATGACCAGGACAACGATCAGCGCGAGGAGCAGCGCGGGAACCTCGCCGAACAGCCGCAGCCGCTTCTCCTCCATCGGACGCTCGCCCCGCGACATCTTCTTCGACAGCACGACCAAGTAGCCGTGATACCCGGTCAGGATCAGAACGAGCAGCAACTTTGCATGGAACCAACCCTGGTCCCACGCGCCGATCGTGATCGACAGCGTCAGGCCGAAAATCCAGGTCACGATCAAGCTGGGCGTAAGGATGATGTTGCGAAGCTGGCGCATGCGCCCTGCCCACAGCGATTCCTCGTCCGACCCGGCTACGGTACCATGCATGTAAACCAGCTGGCGCGGCAGCATGAACAATCCGGCAAGCCAGAACACCATGAAGATGATGTGGCCGGCCTTCATCCAGAAGTAGAGCATTCCAAGCGTTTCCTGCATGGCTTGCGCCTCTACCGACTAAGCCGACCGTTGCCAATTGCGAAGGGTCGAAAGTGCTTGCTCGACATGCGCGATGGGAGTGCGTCGATCGATCCCGTGACCGAGATTGAAGATGTGCGGGCGTCCCTTCAGGCTCTCGAGGATGTGAATGATCGCACTATCCAGCCGCTCGCCACCGGCCAGCAGCAACAGGGGATCGAGATTGCCCTGCACCGGCAGGCCCTCGGGCAGCGCCCCATGCGCCCATTGCGGGTCGAGCGTCTCGTCGAGCCCGATTGCATCCACGCCTGTGCGTTCGGCATATCGGGCCAGCTTCTCGCCCGCACCCTTCGGAAAGCCGATCACCGGAGTGTCGGGATGGGTGTCCTTGAGCGCAGCGACGATCGCGGCATTGGGCTCGATCACCCAGCGGTCGAACTCGTCGGGCGCCAGGCTGCCAGCCCAGCTGTCGAACAGCTGCACGGCTTCGGCACCCGCCTCTATCTGACCGCGCAGATAGCCGACCGTCTGATCCGCGATGGCTCCGACAATCTCGTTCATTTTGCTCGGATCGCGATAGGCCATCGCGCGCGCATCGTGCTGGTCACGGCTCCCTTCGCCTGCGATCATGTAAGTCGCGACAGTCCACGGGCTGCCTGCAAAACCGAGCATGGTAACATCGGCGGCCAACTGACCGCGGCACTGCCGCACGGTCTCGTAAATCGGATCGTAGCGCGACTTATCGCCCTGCAGGCTGGACAGCTCGCATTTGGTCAGCGGGGGGGAAAGTTTCGGACCCTCGCCTGCCAGAAACTCCAGCTTCTGCCCCATGGCATGCGGCACGATCAGGATATCGGAAAACAGGATCGCGCCATCGAAACCAAAGCGCCGGATCGGCTGGATCGTGACTTCGCAGGCTGCCTCGCTGTCGTATACGAGGTCGAGGAAACCGCCCTTTTCTTCGCGCAAGGCACGATATTCAGGCAGATATCGCCCTGCCTGGCGCATGAACCAGACGGGCGGGACGGAAGCGATATTGCCGCGCAGGCAATCGAGAAGTGGGCCGGGCATTTCTCTAATTAACCCAATAAATAATATTATTAATAGGTGGATGTAGGAAGTTGGCCCTGTGGACAGGGAGGATAACTCGCCATCCACACAGGAGCGCGAAAAATCCGCCTCCCCTCGCCAATCTCCGACTCATGAAGAACTCGTCGTCAATCGAAACTTGTCCCCGTTGTAAGCAGCATGTCGAAAATGGCCATCCTTGTTGGCAGACTCCCAGCGCAAATCCGGCGCGAGATGGGCAGGACTTTCGTGCCGGACTTGTCCTTCCATCGGTGAAGTGGTTTATCCGCAAACCTTTCCACAGGCCGGAGCCACCCTTGGCGCGCACTCATCTCCACCTGTTCTCCGATTCGACCGGCGAGACGCTCCAGATGGTTGCCAATGCCGCGCTCGCGCAATTCGAGAATGTCGATGTCGTACGTCACTTCTGGCCGATGGTGCGTTCTCGCCAGCATCTCGAGCGGATCGTGCCCGAGCTGGAGAAATCGCCCGGGCTCATTCTCTATACGCTGGTGAACGAGGATATGCGCAAGGTTCTGGAGGAAAAGTGCCGTCAGCTCTCCTTGCCCGCGGTCGACGCTCTTGGCGAGGTGACCAATGTGCTCGAAAGCTGCTTCGGACAGGAAGCACACGGCCGGCCCGGCCGCCAGCATCGAATGGACGATGCCTATTTCCGGCGGGTCGACGCCATCCATTTCACGATCGCGCATGACGACGGCATTGCCAGCGACGACTGGCACAAGGCCGATATCGTGCTCGCAGGGGTGTCGCGCACATCCAAGACGCCGACGAGCATCTATCTCGCCAATCGCGGTTACAAGGTCGCCAATATCCCGCTGGTGATGGAGAGCCCGCCGCCGCCGGTCCTCTTCGAACTCGATGGCCCGCTGGTCGTCGGGCTGACCACCGCGCCCGAGCGTCTGGTCCAGATCCGCCGCAATCGTCTGCTCTCGCTCAACGAAGCGTCCGAAACCGCCTATGCCGAACATGAGCGGGTCGAGGAGGAGATCCGCTTCGCTCGCCGGATGTTCGCCGACAACAACTGGCCTGTCATCGACGTGACCCGGCGATCGATCGAGGAAACCGCCGCGGCAATCATCAAGCTGATGAACGACCGCCGCGAGCGGACAAAACCACAGGAGAAACCGATCTGATGCTGGTCCTCGCATCGAACAGCGCCTCGCGGCGCGCCATGCTGGAGGCTGCGGGCCTATCGGTGGAATGCGTAGGGGCCGACGTCGACGAACGCGCGCTCGAAGCCGAGATGGCCGATGCGCCCCCGGCCGAGATCGCGCAGGCGCTTGCCGCTGCAAAGGCCAGCGCGGTTTCGGCCGCTCGGTCCACTGCGCTGGTGCTGGGCGGAGACAGCCTGGTCGTGTGCGAGGGGCGACGTTTCGATAAGCCACGCAGCAGCGAAGAGGCGGCGGATCATCTGCGCTTCTTCTCGGGCAAGGTGATGCAACTCCATAGCGCGGCGGCACTGGCACGAAACGGCCGGATCGTGTGGCTCTCGGAAGACTCCGCTGCGCTGCATGTCCGCGAATTGAGCGACGCGTTCATCGCCGAGTATCTCGCCGCGGAATGGCCCGCCGTCGGCCAGACCGTCGGCGTCTTCCGGATCGAGGCGATGGGCGTGCAGCTGTTCGACCGTATCTATGGCGACCACTTCACCATCCTTGGCATGCCGCTGCTCCAGGTGCTCGACGCGCTCCGCGAAGAAGGCGCTCTGACGACGTGACGATGCCTTTTGCAGAAGTGATCGGCGATCCCGTTGCGCAATCGAAATCGCCCGTGATCCACGGCTTCTGGCTCAACCAGCTGGGGATCGACGCCGATTATCGCGCGACGCGGGTGACCGAACCGGAACTGGCGAACTATCTGGCCGAGCGCCGCACCAATGCGGACTGGCGCGGGTGCAACGTGACCATGCCGCTGAAGCAGGCAATCATCCCCCATCTCGACCATGTCGTTGGACCTGCCGATATCATCGGCTCGGTCAACACGGTTACCCGCGATGGCGACGGGCGGCTGGTCGGTACTTCGACCGATGGCGCAGGATTTCTCGAACCGCTGAGGAGGCAGCTCGAAACGCCGCACCTCTTTCCGATGGCGCGGATCATCGGTGCAGGCGGAGCGGCGCGCGCCATTGCCCACGCACTCGCCGAAAAGAACTTCACTCTTGTGATTGCCGCAAGGCGACCGGAACAGGCGCAGGACGTGGTCGCGCAGTTGCCCGATGACACGCAGCATCATGTCGTCCCGCTCGATCATTTTTCCGCGCCGACCGATTTCGCCTTCGACGACCGTCAGGGTCTGCTCGATCTGGTGGTCAACGCCAGCCCGCTGGGAATGCGCGGTAAGTCACCGCTTGCTTTCGACTGGACGCATGCCCCGCCCGGCGCGATCGCCTATGATATCGTGACCGACCCGCTCGACACCCAATTCCTGCAGCTTGCGCGCGATGCAGGGCACGAAACGATAGACGGTCTGGCGATGCTGATCGGTCAGGCGGGCGCGGCGTTTCGCCTGTTTTTCGGAGAAAATGCACCGCGACAGCATGACGTCGAACTCCGGGCACTGATCACCGCATGAACCGCCCGCTCCTTATCGGGCTCACCGGATCGATCGGGATGGGCAAGTCGGCCGTGGCGGCGATGTTCGAGGCGCAGGGCGTGCCGGTGTTCGATGCGGATGCCGAGGTTCGGGCGATGCAGGGGCCTGGGGGCGCAATCCTTCCCGCCATCGAGGAAGCCTTTCCCGGCACGACCGGGCCCGAGGGCGTGGATCGCGAAGTCCTCGGCCAGCAGGTATTCGGAAATCCGGAGGAGCTCGCCCGGCTCGAAGCGATCATGCACCCCGCGGTGGCCGAGCGACGCGCTGCCTTCCTCACCGCCAATCGCGATGCGCCGATACTGGTTTTCGACATCCCGCTTCTGTTCGAGAAAGGTGGCGCTGCCACACTCGACAAGGTCGTCGTCGTCTCCGCACCGCCGGAGGTCCAGCGCGAGCGGGTGCTTGCCCGCCCCGGCATGACCGAGGAAAAATTCGAGCAGATCCTCGCGATTCAGACCCCGGACGATGAAAAGCGCGCGCGTGCGGACCATGTGATCGACACCGGCACGCCGCTGGTCGAAACCGAAGCGGCGGTGGCGGCGCTAATCGCGCAATTGCGAAACGGCGCCTGACGGCCGTCGATTTCTCGTGGGGTCAATCGCCTCACCCGACCTTGCAAGAGCATCCCGGGAAGCCGATAGTCTGCTCATGCGCGAAATCGTCTTCGATACCGAAACCACCGGCATCGATCCCAAGCAGGGCCACCGAATGGTCGAAATCGGCTGTGTCGAACTGATCGACCGGATGCCGACCGGCAAGACCTTCCATGCCTATTACAATCCCGAACGCGACATGCCCGCCGAAGCAGAGGCGATCCACGGGCTGAGCACGCAATTCCTCGCCGACAAGCCGTTCTTCCGCGACGAGGTTGATGCGTTTCTGGAATTCGTTGGCGACGACATGCTGGTCGCCCACAATGCGGGCTTCGACTTCACCTTCATCAACAGCGAACTCGATCTGTGCGCGCGCGAGGCGATCTGCCTTTCGCGCAAGATAGATACGCTGGAGATGGCGCGCCGCAAGAACCCCGGCGGCAAGCACTCGCTCGACGCGTTGTGCAGCCGCTACGGCGTGGATCGCAGCCACCGCGTCTTTCACGGCGCGCTGCTCGACGCCGAATTGCTCGCGCAGGTCTATATCGAGCTCACCGGCGGGCGGCAGATCGCCATGGGGCTGGTTCCCGAAAGCGCAAACGAAGGCGACACCGCCGCACAGCAGCATGCAGTGCCGCTCATGCCCTCGTCCGATCGCCCGGTTCGTCCGGCCCGCCTGCATTCGGCGAGCGAAGCGGAACTGGCGCGCCACGCGGCCTTTCTTGAGCATATCGCAAGACCTATCTGGAACAGGTAGGCCGCGCCTGCATTAAGTGCCGCGCAAGAACAAAAGGAGAATTGCCACATGGATATTCGCATTTCCGGCCACCAGCTCGAAACTGGCTCCGCATTGCAGGATAGCGCCAGCGACCGCCTCCAGGCGATTGTCGACAAGTATTTCAGCCGCGCGATCTCGGCAAAGGCCACGTTCGGCAAGCAGCCGGGCGGCGCGTTCTCCTGCGATATCGTGGCGCATATCATGCAAGGGCTGACCCTCAAGGCGCGGGGGGAAGCACACGATATCCATCAGGCTCTGGATGCGGCGGCGGGGAAGCTCGAAAAGCAGCTGCGCCGCTACAAACGTCGGCTGAGCGAGCGCCATAACGAGCGCGTTCTCTCCCCCGAGGCGGAAGAGGCCGCCTATCGCATTTTTGCGGCCCGGCCGGAGGAGGACGAGACCGAGGTGGGCGATTCCGCCCCGGTTGTCGCGGAAACCAAGACCGACATCCCCGAAGTGTCGGTCGCGGATGCGGTCATGGAGCTCGACCTGCGCGATACCAATGCGTTATTCTTTAAAAACGCTGGCTCGGGCCGCCATAATATGGTGTACCGCCGCCACGATGGTTCGATCGGCTGGGTCGAACCGCATTGAGTGGTTGCGGCCATTCCCACCAGGAATGGCCGCAAACCCACCTTGCCGCGACTTTTGCGGCGTTAACGGTCCCCTCGGGATCACTCCGGATTTTGAAAAGCAAGGCAGGCTAACCCCCGTGTCGTCCCCGTTTCGATTGTTGCCCCAAGCTGTGCGGCAGGCACCCTGTGCGACCAAGCCGGCAATCCTGACCGAACTGGCGCAAGGGTTTGCCGATGCTTACGCGCTCGATCCGGAAGACGTGCTCGAGGCGTTGCAGGAGCGTGAGGCGCTCGGCAGCACCGGGTTCGGTCGCGGTGTCGCGATGCCGCATGCGCGACTGGATGTCGTCGACGAACCGGTTGCGATGCTCCTCCACCTCGAGCGCGATGTAGACTACAACGCGGCCGACGGCGTGCCGGTGCGGCTGGTGATGGGCCTGATTTCGCCGCGCGACGCCGGCGCGCTCCACCTCCACGCTCTGGCCGCCATGTCCCGCCTGACGCGTGACGAGCGCTTGCTGCACCAGCTGTTCGAAGCGACCGGTGAGGAAGAGCTGTTCTCGATCGTTGCCAATGCGGGCTTGCGTGACGCAGCCTGATACCGACCCGGGCCGCGCCGCCCATCATCGCGCGCTCGAGCGGCTGTACCGCTCGGCCCCGATCAACCACGCCTTTGCGTCCGAGCTCGCGATCGAGGGTGAGGGGCGCGCGCGCATCACCTTCGACGTGACCGAGAATGTCTTCCACGCAGCGGGCGCCGCGCATGGCACGATCTATTTCAAGATGCTCGACGATGCGGCCTTTTATGCCGCCAACAGCCTCGTCACCGACCGCTTCCTGCTGACCACTGCGTTCAACGCGCATTTCACCAAGCCGGTGCGCGGTGGGCGAGTGACCGCTACGGGCGTGTGGATCAGCGGCAAACGGCGCGTGCTCGTGGCCGAATCGCGGCTGGTCGACGAGGAAGGCGACGAGATCGGGCGCGGTACGGGCACCTTCATGCGGTCGCGAATCGCGCTCTCGGGCCTTGATGGCTACGCGGATACGGCACCGTGAGTGATTCGCGGTTCCCGACTCACCTCGTCGTGAGTGGGCTCTTGCGGCAAATTTCGTCGCAAGGCGGTACGGGAGTTATCCTTGCCAAAGGTGACCGGGACAGCGGCACCTATGTTCTATTGCTGCGCGATCGTGGCGGGACCACGAAACTAGTCGAAAGACGCCCATCAGCGGACTACGCCTTCGAATGGCAGGTGACTCGTGAAGAACCGCCTGAAAAAGAAAAAGAAATTTACGAATATTGCGATCGCAGATCGGCTCACGATTCCGATTTATGGATCGTGGAAGCGCAGATCGACGATGCAGAACGGTTCGTCGCAGAATTGCGGCCTTAACTTGACCTCATGCCGCGCGTAGTCGAAGGGCCCGCGACTTCGAATTTGCGCAGGCGGTCGAGGCGGCAATGAGGCCGCATTGATTAGCACGCAGTCGGGGAACGGCCGGCAGGCCTTTTCGAACCCTCACATTTGTACAAGTAGTAAAAGCGCTTCGGCGCCTGATGGTTCCAGCCTGCGTCTGTGTTCGTTCACCGCCCTTTGAACGGGATCAATGGGTAGAAAGACGACTTTCGGTTTCGCGGCTTCTGCCGCCGCCGTCCTTATCGCTTCTGCGGGGCTCAGCTACGCGGATGCGCAGGCCCAGCAGGGCCAACCTGAAATTTCCGAGCCGCAACCTGTCGTTGCGGCCGATCCGGCCTTTATCTCGGAAGAAGTGGTTCAACCGCTGCCCGAGCCGGAAGAAACCCCTGCACCCGAGCTGGCCGAGCCGGCCGTGCCCAGTGCCAGCTCGCTCCGCGAGCTTATGGCCGAGGTGGATGCTCCGCAGACGCTTTCGCGCCAGCTGGAATGCCTGGCGGTTGCCATCTATTTCGAATCGCGTGGCGAGCCGATCGAAGGCCAGCTCGCGGTGGCGCAGGTCATCATCAACCGCAGCGAATCCTCGGTCTTTCCGTCGGACTATTGCGGTGTTGTGACCCAGCGCGCGCAGTTCTCCTTCGTGAAGAACGGTCGCATCCCCAGCAATCGCGGCAATGCGATTGCCTGGGAGAAGGCTCGCAAGATCGCGCGCATCGCGCATGAAGGCCTGTGGGACAGCGAAGCGGGCGATTCGCTCTATTTTCACGCGACCTACGTGAAGCCGCGCTGGGCGCGCAGCAAGGTCGCCCGCGCCACGATCAAGACGCACATCTTCTACCGTTAAGCGTCGGGCATCGGAGCGTGTCGAGGCCGCCCGTGGCCCGCACGCACCGGAAAATCAGCCGGCGACCTGGATCCAGACGGGGGCATGGTCGCTGGCTTTTTCTTTGCCGCGCGCATCCTTGTCCACGCCTGCTGCCTCCAGCCGATCGGCCAGTTCGGGCGAGAGCAGGCAGTGATCGATCCGGAAGCCGTGGTCGCGCTGCCACGCGCCGCGCTGATAGTCCCAAAAGGTCCACACCCCGCCGCGCGGGTTGAGCGTGTCCAACGCGTCGGTCCACCCGTCGGCGAGCAATCGCCGATAGGCATCGCGCGATGCGGGCTGCATCAACGCATCGTCCTGCATAGCCGGCGGCGACCAGACATCCTTGTCTTCCGGGATGACGTTGAAGTCGCCGAGCACGATGGCGGGCTTCTCTTCAGCCCAGAGCTGCGCCATGCGGACGCGCAAGCGCTCCATCCATGCAAGCTTGTAATCGAACTTGGGTCCGGGCTGCGGATTGCCGTTGGGAAGGTAGAGATTGGCGACGATGACGCCGTTGACCTCGGCTTCGAGGTAGCGCGCGTGATCGTCGCTGTCGTCGCCTGGCAGGCCACGCTGGCGCTCGGTCAGATCAACGCTGTCCTTGGCGAGGATCGCGACCCCGTTGAAACTCTTCTGGCCGTGCCAGATCGCCTGGTAGCCGATCTTTTCGAACTCGGCGGCCGGGAAACCCTCATCCTGCGACTTGATCTCTTGCAGGCAGGCGACATCGGGCTGGGTCTCTTCCAGCCATTCGAGGAGGCGCGGGAGCCGCGCCTTGATCCCGTTGATGTTGAAAGTGGCTATGCGCATGCGGGAACCCGTGCCCGATGTGCGCCGCGTAGTCTAACCTAAATCCCGAAGCTCGAGCCGCAGCCGCAGCCCGCAGCGGCCTGCGGATTCTCGACCCGGAATGCCGCTCCGCCCAGCGATTCGACGAAGTCGACCTTGCTTCCAGCCACGAGATCGAGGCTGACGGGATCGATGACCAGCGTTGCGGCGCCCGTCCTGCTCACCGAATCCTCGCCATCGGGCGCATCGGCGAGCTCGAAACGGTACTGGAAGCCCGAACACCCGCCCCCATCGACCGCGAGTCGCAAGATCGCCGGCTTGCCCTGCTTTTCGGCAATGGCGGCAACGCGGGTGGCGGCGGCTTCGGTCAAGGCGGGGGTGGTGCTCATATGTCCGATATGGGCGTCCGGGCGCCACACCTCAAGCGGTCTGGATATAGCTCCGCATGTTCTCGGCTTCCTGCTGCACTTGGTCGAAGCGGAATTTCACCAGATCGCCGATCGAAACGAAGCCGGTGAGCCGGTCGCTCTCGACCACCGGAAGATGGCGAATCCGGCGCTTGGTCATCAGCGCCAGCGCCCGGTCGACCGGCTCGTCTCCCGTCACGGTGATGGCGGGGGCCGTCATGACCTCGCCCACCGGCCGATCGAGGCACCCGGCGCCTTGGCTGGCCATGCAATAAATGACATCGCGTTCGGAAAAGATGCCCGCTACGCGCTCACCTTCCATCACCGGCAGCGCGCCGATTCGTTTCTCCGCAAGCAGCGCGACCGCGTCGCGCATCGGGGTCTGTATCGTGCAGGTCAGGACATTGCCTGCCTCGCGATCTGCAATCAGCCGCGCAATCGTCATCCCTTCGTGCTCCTTTCCCAAGGCCCGGGATAATGGCACGAAGGCGCAGACTTGGCGAATCGCCATCACAGGAGGCACGTTTGGCGCCCAAATCCCCCCTCGACGATCCCGAAAAGGCTGCCTTCGCATGGGCCCGCTACAAGCGGATCATGCGCTTCATGTTCGCCCTGACGATCCTCGTCGTCGGCGCTGCGATGGTGGCGATCTACTGGAGCGAGGCGGAAGTCAGCCCGCATTTCTTCATCGCGGTGGCGCTGGGAATCGGCTTCACCATGCTGCTGACGAGCGCGCTGATGGGTCTCGTGTTTCTTTCCAACGGCACGGGACACGACGAATCGATCCACAATCCGCTCGCAGACCAAGACAAGTGGAACGACGATCGCGAGTAAGCGGATCAGCTCGCCGGGTAGAGCCGGTGCGCCTCCACCGGCACGCCACCGATCAGGTGCTGCTGGATGATCTGCTCGAGCACTTCTGGCGTGCATGAGTGATACCAGACACCATCGGGCTGGACGAGCGCGATCGGCCCCGCCTCGCAGATCTGCAGGCAGTCGGCCTTGGTCCGGCGAAGGATGAGGTCCTGTCCGTTATCGCGAGCAGGGCCGATCCGCAGTTCCTTCAGGCGCTTCTTGAGGTAGTTCCAGGACTCTTTCCCCTGCGCCCGGCCGCAGCACTTCGCCTTTTCCGGCATCGCGCACAGGAAGATATGCTGCTCGGCCCGTTCGCCGCCGGTCTTGGCCAGAGCGCCCTGCGCCTTGCGCAGTTCCTTATCCGAAGTCACTCGGCGTCCTCTGCAAGCCAGCGATCGAGCCATGCGAAGACCGTGTCGTGCCATTGCAACGAATTCCTCGGCTTGAGCACCCAGTGGTTTTCGTCCGGGAAAACGAGCAGCTGCGAGGGAATGCCCCGCTCCTGCAGGGCCGTGAAGCTCTGGAGGCCCTGCGTGTAGGGCACGCGGAAATCCTTCTCGCCGGTCACGACCAGCATCGGCGTCCGCCAATTGTCGACGTAGTTGACCGGGTTCCAGCGCTCGTAAAGTTCGCGTTGCTCGGCATAGGAGCCGCCGAAGTCCCAGCGGGGAAACCACAATTCCTCGGTCGCGTAATAGAAGCTGCGCATGTCGAACAGGCCGTCGTGCTGAACGAGGCAGTCGAACCGCTCGGGCCAGTTGCCGGCGATCCAGTTCATCATGTAGCCGCCGTAGGACGCGCCCATGGCGCAGGCGCGGCTGCCATCGATCTGGGTGTCGAGCGCGAGCGCGGCAGCGAGGCCCTTCTGCAGATCCTCCAGCGGCTTGCCGCCCCAGTCGCGATTGATCGCGTCGGTGAAGGCCTGCCCGTATCCGGTGGAACCGTGGAAATCGACCGAGATCACCGCATAGCCCTGGCTCGCCAGAACGCGCGGGTTCCACCGGCTCGACCAACCGTCGTTGAACGAGCCTTGCGGTCCGCCGTGGACGTAGAGGATTGCGGACAGATTGCCTTCGACGCCGGAGGGCTTGGTAATCTGGCCCCAAACGGTGTCGTCATTGGCCCCGGCGAAGCTGAACCGACGTGTTTCCACCGGCGCAAGTGCCGCCATTCGGCTGGCTGCAACGTCGGTCAGACGGCTCGCTTCGTCCCAGCCATCGGAGACGTAGAGTTCTGCCGGAGCGGCAATCGAATCGCGCGTGAATACCAGCCGCGTGTTCCCCGCCGGGGTCACGTTGCCGATATGCGCCTCGTTTCCGCGCAGCAGGTCCAGTTCAGTGACCTTGCCGCTGCGCGGGTCGATGCGGAAGGCGGGCGTATCGAGCACATCCTGCGCCGTGGCGACAATCCAGCGCGAATCGGGCGTCCATGCCAGCGACCCGAAGCTGCGATCGAAATCGGCGGTTAGCGAACGGGTCGCGCCGGTGGCGAGATCGCGCAGCATCACCTGCATGCGATCCGATTCGTAGCCCGGGCGTTCCATCGCCAGATAGGCGAGCCACTTGCCGTCGGGCGAAGGCGACGGCGTCCCGTCGCTCGCCTTGTTGGCGACAGTGATGTTGGTCGGGCGGCTCTCGCCCATGGTGAAGCGATAAATGTCGGTATTGGTCGAGGTCGGCTCGCTGGCGCCGGACTGCCGCGCCACGAAATAGAGCGCGTCTCCAGCGGCGTCCCAAGCGATGTCCTCCATTCCGCCGAACGGCTGGACCGGAGTGTCGCCCGTCAGCGCGCCTTCACCGGCCGGCCCGTCCGCCGCGACGCCCGGCCCCGTTGCGAGACCATTCTCGATCGGGAAGACGAACACACGACTGAAGGTGCCGGGGGTCTCGTAGGTATCCCAGTGGCGCACGAAGCCATCCGAGCCGTCGAACAGCATGCCGGTACCCGGGCCGGGGAGGTAGCGCGAACTGTCGCTCTTGCACGCGAACTGCGCGCATTCGCGCGGCACGTTGCCGATCACCGCGATGCTCTTGCCGTCGGGCGCGACCTTGAAGCCGCCGATCTCGCGATTGACGCGGGTCACCTGCGTTTCCTGCGCCACCACGCCGTTCGAAAGGAGGATCCCCGTGAAGACCTGCATGCCTTGCGAATTGCGTCCGCCCGGAGCGAGGAAATAGATTCGCTCGTCATTGAAGAACACGATCGAGGATGCATCGTCGCGAATCCGCACCTCGACTTCTTCACCGGTCGCGAGTGTCTTCACGCGGTAGGTCGTGCTGCGGTCGAGCGACTTCTCGTCGGTTGTGGTCACCGAATAGAGCGCCCGCTTGCCGTCCGGGCTGACGCTGGCGAGGCCAAGGCGCGGCATTGTGACCAGATCGCGCGCGGTCATGGCGCGCTGGGCATCGGCCTGCGGCGGGTTCTGGGCGATAGCGGGGGTGGCAAACAACGCTGCGGACGCAGCGAGAAGGGCGAGCGATTTCGGGGCTTTGCGCATGGGCGAGGAAACTACGCCTAAGCGCAGCCCCCGCAAGCGAAAATTCTCTCGGGAATAGGGTTGGCTCAACCCTGCTTCTTGACGATCCGCGCGATTTCCTGCCGCACGAGATCCTCGACCATCGGGGGCAGGTTCTTGTCCAGCCACTCGGCCAGCATCGGGCGCAGCATCTCTCGCGCCATTCCTTCGAGCGAGGTTTCACCCGACCGCACGATCTGCGGCTGGGCGCCGGGCTCGGCGAGGAGGGCCAGCGTGGCGAGATTATCGCGCATCGAATCGCGGGCTGCCGTGCTCGTCAGGGGCTCGTCCGAATCGCGATCCTCATCGACCAGGTCGGCTTCGGCGAGGTCGAAGACCTCTTCGGCTTCCTCGTCGAGCACGGGATCCTGCGCGAGAGGCCGCGAATCATCGGGGCGAGAGCGTTCGCGACGGCGTCGTGCATCCATCGCGCCCGCGCGATTGTCGCGCGCGATCACCTTCTTGATGGAATCGAGAATTTCCTCGACCGACGCTTCGCCATCCCGCACTTGGCCCGTCCCTCAGTTGCCGTCCGATTCCAGTACCGGACCGTAAGTATCCCGGACTTCCGCGTCTGCAGGGGGAATGTCAATGGTGCGCGTGCCCCGCGCGTCGGGCTCGGGGTCCCGGCTCCAGTCGTTCCATTTGCCCGATACGCGGTCGAAATTGACCAGCGGATCGTACAGCGCACCGCCCTCGATCCCGAGGTCGCGTGCCTCGGCCAGGCCCATCGCGGCGAGCAACGAAAAGCCTGCCACGTAGGCGTTGCGCCGCGCGGTGACGAGATCGACGCGGGCGAACAGCAACTCCTGCTCCGCATTCAGAACGTCGAGCACGGTGCGGTTGCCGATCGAGTTTTCCGCGCGCACGCCTTCGAGGCTCAACTCGGCGGCGGCTACGGCCTCGCGCGAACTGTCGATGATGGCGAGTGCGGCGGAATAGCTGGCGAAAGAGGCTCTCACCTGGGCAATCACGTCGCGCTCGGCGGCGATTACCTGGTCGAGCGCGGCGGACGCGCGGGCCTGTGCCTGGCGTTGGAGCGCGGCGGGCCGGCCTCCCTGGAACAGCGGTATTGTGAGCGAGATACCGGCCGAAGAAGCGGTCGCGGTCTGCGAGCTTGCAATAATCGGACTGGTCGGATCGTTTGGATCTGCGGGGCCACCCGGGACGCTGCCGAGGAAGTTCTGATAGTCGTATCCGGCAAAGGCCGAAATACGCGGCAATCGGCTGGAGCCTGCAACCTTGATGTCGAACCCAGCCGCCTGCGCACGTTCGCGCACCGCAATCAGGTCCGGATTGCTCTCCAGCGCCACGGTGACCGCCATGCGCGGATCGTTCGGCAGGTTGGGCAGCGGCGGCGGCGGCTCGAGCTGGCCCGGCGCGGAGCCGACCAGCTGGATATAGGTCTCGCGCGCCTGGATCAGCCCGGCCTGGGCCGAACGCAGATCGCCGCGTGCGAGCGCAAGGCGCGATTGCGACTGCGCGACATCGGTGCGGGTCAGATCGCCGATCTCGAACCGGTCGCTGGTCGCTTCGAGATTGACCGTCAGCACCTCGACCTGGTTGGCGCTCAACCCGACCAGTGCTTCGCTGCGCAGAACGTCCATGTAAGCGGCGACGACCTGGCTGAAGATCGCGCTCTCGGTCCCGCGAAGATCGGCACGGCCCGCCTCCACCCGCTCTTCGGCGGCGCGGATCGAATTCTTCACCGCACCGCCCGAATAGAGCGGCACGCCAAGATCGACCCCGGCGGTCAGTGCGCGATCGGGTGCGAAGAAACTGGTCGAGTTCTGCTTGATGAATTCGGTGACCGCCGCCTGCCCGGTGACATTCGGGCGCCCGTCGGCCTTTTCGATCGGCACGTTCTCGTCCGTCGCGCGCAGCTGCGCACGCGACGCCTGCAGTGTCGGATTGGTACGGTAGGCTTCGGCCAGCGCTTCGCGCAGCGTATCGGCGTGAGCCGGAGCGGCCAGCGCGACGGCTCCGAGTGCGAGCGATGCGAGAAGGGCTGGACGGATCATGGTCAGAAAGTCCAGCCTTGCGGCTTGTCGAACGCCGGGAGACGCGGAAGCTGCGTCTCGTTGAGCGGGATCAGCGAGATCGCATCGCCGCTGCGGCGCCCCAGCTCCAGCCGGATGACGCCCTTGCGGATGACGCCGGTCAGCAAGCGACCTTCGGGTGCCAGCGCGGCGATCAGCGGCGCAGGGACGTCCTCCACCGCGCCGTCGACCACCACCAGATCGAATACGCCATCGACATCGCCGGAAAGCAGCTCGTCGGGAGTCGCTTCGCGCAACTCCGCAACCAACGGACCCATCAAGGCTGCAAGATAAGCGGTTGCGGGGCCGATGATCAGCGCGTGTTCACCCTTGCCCGGCCGCGCCTGGCTCAGGATCTGGCCATGGGCCAGCGGCGGGGCGAGGGCTGCGCCGCTCGCGAGCGGGATCATGCGATCGACATAGGCCGCGGCGCGCATGCCTTCGGGCACGAAATCCTCGCGCGGAACATCCGCCATCCGATCGAGCACATAGCGATCATTGATCCCGCTGGTGCGCAGCTGGCTTTCGATCATGTGGCGGCGTGCGGCTGCAAAGTCGGGCGCCTTTTGCGCGGTCTCGATCATGGTTCTCGTCTCGTCCAATGGGTCGGCCGCGTCGGGCGGCCTGCGGGTCTCGGCGATCGTGCCTTGGGGGCGCCATATAGGGGGTGGAATGGCTCGCCAAGACCCGCATGACTTGTCGCATAGGCCAAGGCTGCTCTATCGGCGCTTGGGTTTCGATTAGCAGAAGGCGAGTGTCGATGAGTGACATGGTGAAAATCAGCGAAGACGATCTCATCGAGAGCGTCGCCGATGCGCTGCAATTCATCTCCTACTACCACCCGATGGACTACATCCGGGCATTGGGAGACGCCTACGAAGCCGAGCAGGGCCCGGCAGCGAAGGACGCGATTGCGCAGATCCTGACCAACAGCCGGATGTGCGCCGAGGGGCATCGACCGATCTGTCAGGACACGGGCATCGTGAACGTGTTCGTGAAGTGGGGGCAGGAGTGTCGGCTGGACAGCAAGCGATCGCTGCAGGAGGTCGTCGATGAAGGCGTGCGCCGCGCCTACAACCACGACGAGAACAAGCTGCGCGCCTCGATCCTCGCCGATCCCGCCTTCACCCGCCGCAACACGCGTGACAACACCCCCTGCGTTCTGTCGGTCGAGATGGTGCCGGGCAACACGGTGGGTATCGATGTCGCCGCGAAGGGCGGCGGCAGCGAGAACAAGAGCAAGTTCAAGATGATGAACCCGAGCGACAATATCGTCGACTGGGTGGTCGAACAGGTGCCCAGCATGGGCGCGGGCTGGTGCCCGCCGGGGATGCTCGGCATCGGCATCGGCGGCACCGCGGAACATTGCGTAAAGCTCGCCAAGCAGAGCCTGATGGACCCGATCGACATGGGTCAGCTGAAGGCGCGCGGGGCGCAGAGCGATATCGAGCAGCTGCGGATCGACATTTTCGATGCGGTCAACGCGCAGGGGATCGGCGCGCAGGGGCTGGGTGGCCTTTCCACCGTGCTCGACGTGAAGATCCTCGACTGGCCTTGCCATGCCGCGGGCAAGCCGGTCGCGATGATCCCCAATTGCGCCGCGACCCGCCACGCGCATTTCACGCTCGACGGATCGGGGCCTGCGTATCTCGAGAAGCCCGACCTTGACCAGTGGCCCAAGGTCAACTGGCAGCCTGACAGTTCGGCGAAGCGCGTCGACCTGAACAACCTCACCAAGGAAGAGGTCGAAAGCTGGGAGCATGGCGACCGCCTGCTGCTGTCGGGCAAAATGCTGACCGGGCGCGACGCGGCGCACAAGCGCATCAAGGACATGTTGGAGCGGGGCGAGGAGCTGCCGGTGAGCTTCAAGGACCGCGCGATCTACTATGTCGGCCCCGTCGACCCGGTCATGGGCGAAGTCGTCGGCCCGGCAGGCCCGACCACCGCCACCCGGATGGACACCTTCACCGAAATGATGCTCGACCTCGGTCTGCTGGCGATGATCGGCAAGGCGGAACGCGGTGCCGACGCGGTCGACGTCATCAGCCGCTTCAAGACCGCCTACCTGATGGCGACCGGCGGTGCGGCCTACCTCGTCGCGCGGGCGATCAAGGAGGCGAAGGTCGTCGCGTTCGAGGAACTGGGCATGGAAGCGATTTACGAATTCACGGTCGAGAACATGCCGGTGACGGTCGCGGTCGATGCGGCGGGCAACAACGTCCACACGCTCGCGCCAGCGCAGTGGAAGAAGCGGATCGCGGAAGAGAAGCTGCTCGAAAAGTCCCGATAGCTGCTCGACCAGCGCCCTTCCGAACTCGACCGGCGCTGTTGCCTCGTTCGCCTGGCGCGCGCAATCAGGGCGCATCGTGACAGACAATTTCCCCGACCAGGATAGCCCGCGCATATCGGCCCGCCTGCCGCTGCGGCTGGTGCTGATTTCCATCGTCGGCCTGTGGGCGACCTATTTCCTGCTGGTCACCCTGCGCGGCGTGATCGTGGGGCTGGAGCTGCAAGAGGCGCTGCTTTGGCGGCGTTTGCTGGTATGCCTTGCAGGCGCCGTGATCACGTTCGGCATGTGGCTTGTCCTGCGGCTGGTCGATTCGCGATCCCTGATGGTCAAGACCGCCACTGCATTGGTTGTGGCGTTGCCCGCCGCGCTGATGATCGCGCAGGTCAACCAGATGGTCTTCGCCGATATTCAGGAAAAGATGATCCGCAAGATCGGCGAGAGCCAGGGCGTGGTCATCCGCCGCGACGAAGCGGGCAACCTGCTGGTCGACTTCCCCCAGATACCCAATGCCCAGGCGACCGGCGACACCGCGGGGCAGTCGGTCCAGAACACCGGGGGCGCCCGCAGCTTCATCCTTGCGCCCGCGCCCGTTGGTGCCGAGCGCTGGCGTCAGCTTTCCGACATTGCGCTGGGCCGCTATTTCCTGCTGCTCGCCTGGGCGGCGCTGTATCTCGCGATGCTTGCCGGAGCGCAGGCCCGCACGGCACAGGCGCGTGAAGAACGGTTCCGCAGCGCGGCGAAGGCGGCCGAACTGCGAAGCTTGCGCTACCAGATCAATCCGCACTTCCTGTTCAACACGCTCAACTCGCTCTCCTCGCTCGTCATCACCGGCAAGGAAGCGCGGGCGGAGGCGATGATTCAGGCAGTGTCAAATTTCTATCGTCACAGCCTCGCCGAAGAGCCGACCGAGGATGTCGCGCTGGAGGACGAGATCGCTCTGCAGCGCGACTATCTCGCGATCGAGGAGGTCCGCTTCCCCGAACGTCTGCTGGTCGCCATCGACCTGCCCGACGATCTGGAGCGCGCGCGGGTGCCGGGCATGATCCTGCAGCCGCTGGTCGAAAACTCGGTCCGCTATGCTGTCGCACGCTCGACCACCCCGGTGCAGGTCTCGATCGAGGCTTTTGCTGCCGATCAGAAACTGCATCTGGTTGTGGCCGATAATGGCCCCGGCCTGCCCGAGGGCACCGGAGGCGGCTTCGGCATCGGCCTGTCGAACGTGCGCGACCGGCTGAACGCCCGCTTCGGCGCCCGCGCGCAGGTCCGCTCCGGACAGGCCGAAGGCGGGGGCTACCGCACCGAACTCATCATGCCACTGGATTTCAACGATGGACGATAATGGACCCATGCGCGTCGTACTGGTTGACGACGAACCGCTCGCGATCGAGCGTCTGGAGGCCCTGTGTGGACGAATTGCCGACGTCGAAGTGGTGGGCAAGGCCGATCACGGCGAAGCCGCGCTGGAGGTGATCGGCGCGACCGCGCCCGATCTCGTCCTGCTCGATCTGACCATGCCCGGCATCGGCGGCATCGAGGTCGCGCGCAAGCTGGCGGGACAGAAAACGCCTCCCGCGGTGATTTTCGTCACCGCGCATGAAAGCTTCGCGGTCGAAGCCTTCGATCTCGACGCCGTCGACTACGTGTTGAAGCCCGTCGCTGCCGAACGGCTGGAGCGGGCGATCGCCCGTGCACTGGCCAAGCGCGGCGAGCCTGCGAGCACGGGTGAAACCAAGTGGCTGCAGGAACTGTGGGTTCCGCACCGCTCCGAACTGGTGCGCGTGTCGGTGTCCGACGTTCGCCGGATCGACGCCGAGCGCGACTATGTGCGGCTGTTCGTGGGCGACAAGACCTACCTTTTGCTGCAGACCATCGCCGGGCTGGAGGAGAAGCTGGATCCGGACGCCTATATCCGCATCCACCGCAGCACGATCCTGAGGAAGGACAACATTGCCGGGCTTCGTCACGACGGGCTGGGCGTGTGGTCGGTCGAGCTGGAAGACGGCGAGACCTTGCGCATCGGGCGCACTTATCTGCCCAAAGTGAAGGCGATGGCGGGGCGCTGAGCCTCGTAGCGCCAAGCCACACGGTGGCTTGGCTGCAAACGAAAGGCCCCCGCCGGAACCTGTCCGGAGGGGGCCGTTGCGTTGGTCATGCTGTTATCAGCCGCCGAGGCGCTCTTGCTCGATCTTGGCAGCGATCTGCGTGCGAACCTGCTTCTTCGCGCTCTTCACGCAGCGGCGCACTTCGCGGCTCTTGATGCGGGAGCCCATCTCGCTTTCATTGGCACCGCAGACGTCCTTGGCGGCCTGAGTGATCCGGCGATCCAGCGTCTCCTGGCCCTCTTCCGAGGACAGGTCGAGATCGGCATATTCCACTCCGACGGACTGCTGCTGGGCCAGCGCGGGAGCGGCGGGCAGGGCCAGGCCGAGGGCGGCGACCATTGCGAGGGCAGCTTTGGGGGCGCCGGACTTGAGAGCGCCGGACTTGAGAGCGGGGGTGAAAGTCGTCTTCATGAGTGTTTCCTCCATGGTTGCGGCGCACCTTGGGGGAATTTGGGGGTGGTGCGCCGCTACAGGAGAAATGGGCGATGGCAGCGCCCCGCGCACGCCGCTTTCGACGGGCGGCGTGATTCTTAGACGGACGTTACGGAATCCAGGACTAACAGCCGATAGGGACCGATGAACTACAATTGTAATCGTTCGTCCGTCCCTATCGAGTGGCTTGGGCCGATTCGTTTCGGGAGGGGCGCTGTCAAACTATGTGAGCGCCCAGGTATCGGTCAGCCCGGGATCACGGCCTGCGCCGAACCGCCATCGCCTTCGGGCGCTGCGATGATGTCCTGCGTCACGCGGCCCTTGGCGACCGTTTGCGTCTGCGTGTCGCCCACCGAGGAGCGGATGCCGGGGGCTGCTTCGCCTGCACGGTCGAGAGCGGCGGCTTCGACCGCGCTGCGCGCAGCGGGGCCGCCGAACAGCGCCTCGAGTGCCTGCTCCGCGGCGGTGCCTTCGGTCGGGCGCGGAGCGCCGGGCTCGGGCGGGGCGAGGCTGAAGTCGGGCGGGACCACCAGCGGCGCCTGGCGCTGAACCGCGAATTCGTCGGGCCGCTCACGACCCAGAAGGCCGCCGCCGCTGCCGCAGGCGGACAGGCCCATCGCGAAGGTGGCGAGGATGAGGAGGCTCTTGGTGCGCATATTCAGCTCTCTTTCGCAGCTAACTGCATGTCATCGTCTTCCGCGCCCTTGTCGCGCAGGAAGAAGGAACGGGCAAGGATGATGAGGACGCCGATGGTGATGGCCGCATCGGCGACGTTGAAAATCAGGAACGGGCGGAAGGTGCCAAAGTGCAGGTCCGCATAATCGATCACGTAACCAAACAGTACGCGGTCGGTAATATTGCCGAGCGCGCCGCCAAGGATCAGGCCGAGGCCGAAAATGTCTCCGCCCGCGCGTTCGCGCAGCATCCACAGCAGCACGATCACCGCGATGAGGGCGGTGCCGGCGACAAGAATCCAGCGTGTCTCCACGCTGTTCGCCTCGAACAGGCCGAGCGAGATGCCGAAGTTCTGGGTGAACCGCAGGTCGAAGAACGGCAGCACGGTCTGGACATCGCCCAGCGTGTCGATCCCCAGCGGCCCGGTGACGAGCCATTTCACGAGCTGGTCGAGCCCGAAAACGAGCGCAGCGAGCGCGAGGCCGCCCATGCGGCGATTCCAGGCACCGTCCATCAGTCTACTACTCCCTCGCAGCGGCTGCACAGGTCGCCATCTTCCGAAACGCTCGGCAAAAGGCGCCAGCAGCGCCCGCACTTATTACAGGAGGAACGGGTTACGGTCACCCCGTCTCCATCATGGGTGGAGACTGACGCAGCGATGAACAGTTCGGCGAGATCGTCCATGTCGAACCCCTGCGGGACGGAACCGGCTGGCACAGACACCGCAGCCTCGTTGCTCGACCGGATGGTCTTTTCGCGCCGCAGCGGTTCGATCGCCTCGGTCACGTCCTCCCGCAATTCGCGCAGCGCGGCGAAGCGGGCGGCGAGGGCTTCGTCGGTCCAATTGTCGGGCAATGCGTCGATTTGCTGGAGGTGGATACTCTTCGCCTCGGGGAAGCGCGTGGTCCAGACTTCCTCGGCGGTGAAGACCAGCACCGGCGCGGCATAGCGCACCAGCGCGTGGAACAGCGTGTCGAGCACGGTGCGATAGGCGCGCCGCTGCGTCCACGCAGGATCGTCGCAATAGAGCCGGTCCTTGCGGATATCGAACAGGAAGGCCGAGAGGTCCTCGTTCGCGAACTCGGTCAGCAGGCGGGTATATTCGTTGAAGTCGTAATCGCCGATTGCCTGCCGCAGCTTCCCGTCGAGCTCTGCCAGCTGGTGCAGCGTGTAGCGCTCCAGCTCGGGCATCTGCGCGTAGTCGACCGCCTCGGAAGCCTCGTATCCTTCGAGCGCGCCGAGCAGGTAGCGGAAGGTGTTGCGCAGCTTGCGGTACTGGTCGGCGACACCCTTCAGGATCTCGTCGCCGATGCGGTGGTCCATCGTCGAATCGACGCTGAGCGCCCACAGCCGCAGGATATCCGCGCCGTACTGGTCGACGATCTTGAGCGGATCGACCGTGTTGCCGAGGCTCTTCGACATCTTGCGCCCGTTCTGATCCATGGTGAAGCCATGGGTCAGCACCTGGTCGTAAGGAGCGCGGCCCCGCGTGGCGCAGGATTCGAGCAGCGAGGACTGGAACCAGCCGCGATGCTGGTCACTGCCTTCGAGGTAGAGATTCGCGGGCCAGGTCAGCGCGGGCCAGCGGTCACTTTCGAGCACGAAGACATGCGTGCAGCCCGAATCGAACCACACGTCGAGGATGTCGTGCACCATTTCGAAATCGTCGGGATTGTGCTCGGACCCAAGGAACTCGGCCTTGCGCCCCTCGTCCCACGCATCGACGCCGCCCTCGCAGATGGCATCGACCACGCGGCTGTTCACGCCTGAGTCCTGTAGGTAGGTGCCGTCCTTGCGGACGAACAGCGTGATCGGCACGCCCCACGCGCGCTGGCGCGAGAGCACCCAGTCGGGCCGGCCTTCGACCATCGCGCGAATGCGGTTGCGCCCGCGTTCGGGCACGAAGCGCACGCGTTCGATCTCGCCCATTGCGCGGCTGCGCAGCGTGCCGCCGTCGCCCAGATCCTTGTCCATCGGTACGAACCACTGCGGCGTGCAGCGGTAGATGATCTTCGCCTTGGACCGCCACGAGTGCGGGTAGGAGTGCTTGTAGTCCGCGCTCGCGCTCAGCAGCGCGCCCACTTCGGAGAGGTCCGAGCAGATCGGACCATCGGGCGCGTTGAAATTGGGGTTGATGACCGAGCGGCGGCGCTCGTCGCCCCCGCCCAGCCACGGCCAGTCGTCGCGGTACACCCCGCCATCGTCGACCGCGAAGACCGGATCGATGCCGTTCTCGCGGCACAGATAGAAATCGTCCTCGCCATGGTCAGGCGACATGTGGACGAGGCCGGTCCCGCTGTCGGTGGTGACGAAATCGCCCGGCAGCATCGGGCGGAGCGTGTCGTAGAACCCGCCGAGTTTGTGCATCGGGTGGCGGACTTTGGTGCCGGCGAGGTCGGAGCCTTTGCCCTTCCAGACGATCTCATAGTGCGATTGGTCGATACCGATCCGGGCTGAGACCTGATCGATGAGAGCCTCTGCGATCAGGATATCTGATACGTGCGCCGATTTGGCTACTTCATCATCTGGCTGGGTATGGATGTGCAGGACCACGTAATCGACATCAGGCGCGTATGCCAAAGCCTGGTTTACCGGGATCGTCCACGGGGTTGTGGTCCAGATTAGTGCGTGATTGCCCGCCATATTGGAGACCGGCGACTCGACAATCTCGAATGCCACATCGATTTGCGTGCTCGTGATGTCCTCGTACTCGACCTCGGCTTCGGCGAGCGCGGTCTTTTCGACCGGGCTCCACATCACCGGCTTGGAGCCGCGATAGAGATTGCCCGCTTCGGCGAACTTCATCAGCTCGGCGACGATCGTCGCTTCGCTGTCGTAGTCCATCGTCAGGTAGGGGTTGTCCCAGTCGCCCAGGATGCCAAGGCGCTTCAACTGTTCGCGCTGGGTATCGACCCATTTGCGCGCATAGGCGCGGCATTCGGCGCGAAATTCGGCGCGCGGCACCTCGTCCTTGTTGAGCTTCTTCTTGCGGTATTGCTCCTCGACCTTCCACTCGATCGGCAGGCCGTGGCAGTCCCACCCGGGCACGTAGGGCGCATCCTTGCCGAGCAGGCTCTGCGTGCGGACCACCATGTCCTTCAGGATATGGTTGAGCGCGTGGCCGACGTGGATATCGCCGTTGGCATAGGGCGGGCCATCGTGGAGGATGAACTTTTCGGAACCCGCACGCTCGGCGCGCAGCGCGCCGTGCAGGTCGTCCTGCTGCCACCCGGCCAGAATGCCCGGCTCCTTCTGCGGGAGCCCGGCTTTCATGGGGAAATCGGTTTTCGGCAGGAAGACGGTGTCCCGCCAGTCCTTCTTTGTATCGTCGCTCATCAGGCGCGAGGCCTTAGCGGGGCCTTGTGCATCGCGCAATTTTTCGATTGCCGTGCCCGCTATCGGATTGCGCGGGATCGGGGTGCGCGGAGACCTCTCGCAACCTGTCCTACATGACACCGACTGGCTAACTTCGCTGCCGCTCTTTCAAAATGTCGATCCCCCGCGACTTGCTCATCCGCTTTCGCGTGATGAAATCCACCCCTGCGAGAGGGGCCGGTTTTTTGACCTCAGGACACTGTGTCAGGTGTGTCAGAAGGCGCTGAGCGCCAATCCCTACTCCGCCAGCAACCGCCGCGCTTCGGCGCAATCCCGGTCCATCTGCGCGATCAGCGCATCGAGCGAGTCGAACTTGGCTTCGGGGCGGATGAAGTGGTGCAGCGCGACTTCGATTTCCTGCCCGTAGAGGTCGCCTGAGAAATCGAAGAAGTAGGGTTCGAGCAGTTCCTTGGCCGGCTCAAATTGCGGGCGGATGCCGATATTGGCGGCGCCTTTCAGCTCCTCGCCCGAAGACAGGATGCGTCCGGTCACGGCGTAGATGCCGTATTTTGGGCGCAGGTAATCCTCCAGCGCGAGGTTGGCGGTGGGGTAGCCGATTTCGCGCCCGCGCTTGTCGCCGTGCTCCACGATCCCCCGAATCGCGAAGGGGCGGGTCAGGAGCTGCGCGGCGGCCTGCGGCTCGCCCGCCTTGAGCAATTCGCGAATTCGGCTGGAGGAGACGACCGTGTCGTCCTCACTCACCGCCGATACGGTGCGCGCTTCCAGCCCATGCTTCGCGCCGTGCTCTTTCAGCAGCGCGGCATTGCCCTTGGCGCCCTTGCCGAAGGTGAAATCCTCGCCCGTCAGCACGCCATGCGCGCCGAACCGCTCGACCAGGATCTGCTCGATGAAATCCTCCGCACTGGTCCCCGCCAGCTCGGCATCGAAGTGGAAGACCAGCATCGCGGTCGCCCCGAAGGCGAGATAGAGCTCGTGCCGCTGTTCGAGGCTGGTCAGGCGGAAGGGCGGCGTGTCGGGCCTGAAGAACTGCACCGGGTGCGGATCGAAGGTGGCGACGATCACCGGCCGCTCTTCCTCGCGCGCCCAGCGGATCGCCTCGCCCGCGACCGCCTGGTGGCCCTTGTGGAACCCGTCGAAATTGCCGAGCGCCACTATGGCTCCGCGCAAGGGCGCAGTCACCGGTTCGCGATGGTCGAGCCACCTCACGGGACGGGCTTCATGTCTACGGCCATGCGCAGGGGCTTCAGGTCCTCGCGCAGCACGCGCAGTGCATTCTCGCCCATCACCGCGCGAATCTCGTCCTCGGTAAAGCCTTCGTCCATCAGCGCCTGCGTCACCTGTACAAGTTCGGAGGTGTCGAACCGCACGGTGGTCGCGCCGTCGTAATCGCTGCCCAAGGCGACATGTTCGATCCCCACCAGATCGCGCACATGCTTCATCGCTCTGGCCGCATCGCGCGGAGATGTGCCGCACACAGCGCCTTCCCAGTACCCGATGCCGATCACGCCGCCGGTCTTCGCAACGCCGCGAATTTCGCCGTCGGTCAGGTTGCGATTGACTTCGCAGGTCGCCTGAACCCCGCCGTGGCTGGAGACGACCGGGCGGCGCGCCATCGCGATAATGTCCGCCACGCAGGCATGGCTGCAATGCGCGATGTCGACCACCATGCCGAGCTCTTCCATCCGCCGGACGGCCTTGCGACCCTTCTCGGTCAGCCCGCCCTTTTCCATGCCGTGCATCGATCCAGCGAGGTCGGTGTCGAAGAAATGCGTGAGGCTCGCCATGCGGAAACCGACCGTACGCAGTTCGTCGAGGTTCAAGAGGTCTCCCTCGAGATTCTGCAAGCCCTCGATGCTGAGCAGCGCCCCAACCGGTTCGGGCGTCTTGCCGGACCGTTCGCGCAGCAGGCGATCGAGATCCTTCGTGGAGGCGACCTTTAGCAGCCCGCCGTCGGACTCCGCCACCGCCCGGTCGAGCTTCTCGGCGTGCCAGAGCGAGCGTTCAAGCAGGCTGGTCCAGGTGCGGGTCGGCTGCAGCTGGGCGATGGTGAGCAGCGTGATGTTGTCGCTGTCCGCTGTGTTGGCGTCGTAGTTCTGGCCCTTGGGGGTCTTGGTAACGCTGGAGAACACCTGCAGCGCGACATTGCCCTCTTCGAGGCGCGGCAGGTCCATATGCCCGCGTTCCGCGCGATTCAGAAGGTTGCGGTTCCACAGCAGCGTGTCCGAATGCAGATCGACGATGGTCAGCGTTGTGTGCAGCGCCTTCGCCTCGTCCGACACCGCGATCAGCTCATCGCCGTCGATCTGGTTCATGCTACGCTCGGCAATGCCGGGGGCGAACTGGAAGAAACCTGCAATGCCGATGAGCAGGCCGAGCCCGACAATAATCAGAACGGTCTTTTTCACGTGCGACGCTCGTAGGTTATGAAGGAGAAGGCGGGGGTGTCGCCGCTGGCCTCATGATCCTCTCGCGCAGCTTCCTTCCAGCGCGATTCGTCGGGTGCGTCCATGAAGGTGTCGCCTTCGTAATCGGCATGAATCTGTGTCATCTCGATCCGCTCGGCTTGCGGTTCGAACAGCACGAACACGTCCGATCCGCCGATCACTGCGGTTTCCTCGCCTCCTGCCGCCGCGAGCGCCTCGGGGACCGACATCGCGCGCTCTGCGCCATCGGCCTGCCAGTCACTGTCGCGGGTGAGTACGATATGGCGGCGATCGGGCAGGGGAGAGGGGAAACTCTCGAAAGTCTTGCGGCCCATGATCATGGGCTTGCCTGTCGTGAGCGACTTGAAGTGCCTGAGGTCCGCCGGGATGTGCCAGGGCAGCCCGCCATCCTTGCCGATCGTGCCGTTGGCGGCGCGCGCATAGACGAGGAAGAGCTGATCCTGAATCATTCGCTGCCTTCTCCATCGGGCCATTCCAGCCGCGTGATGTGGCCCATCTTGCGCCCTTCTGGCGCTTGCGTCTTTCCATAAAGGTGCAGATGCGCGGCCGGATCGGCCAGCGCTTCGTGCGCGGTCGCGGCGGCGGGGCCGATTATGTTCTCCATCACCACCCGCGGCGCGACGCGGCGGGTATCGCCCAGCGGCAGCCCGCAGATCGCACGGACCTGATTCTCGAACTGGCTGGTGGCCGCGCCCTCGATCGTCCAGTGGCCCGAATTGTGCGTGCGCGGGGCCATCTCGTTGAAGATCGGCCCATCCTCGCTGGCGAAGAATTCGAGCGTCAGGACCCCGACATAATCAAGCCTATCGGCGACGGCCTGCACCAGCTTGCGTGCCTCGTCCACCTGATCGCCGATGATCGCGGCACCCGGCAGGGTGGAGCGAGCGAGGATGCCGTCCTCGTGCCCGTTCTGCGAGCTTTCCCAGAAAGCGACCGCACCATCCGCACGCCGTGCGAGGATGACCGAGAACTCGCATTCGAACTGCACGAAACCTTCGAGGATGCACGGCGCGTCGGGAAGGTCGAGTGCCTCGGCCTCTTCGCGCGAGGCGATCCGCCACTGGCCCTTGCCGTCGTATCCATCCCGCCGCGTCTTGAGGATCGCGGGCGTGCCGAGCGCGTCGATACCGGCGAGCAGGTCTTCGCGCGAATCGACCGCGTGGAAAGGCGCGGGCGTTCCACCGAGATCTTCGACGAACCGCTTTTCCGCCAGGCGGTCCTGCGCGATCGCAAGCGCGCGCGGGTGCGGGGCAAGCTTGTCCGCGATGGCCTCCAGCGGAGCGGCAGGCACATTCTCGAACTCGAGCGTGACCACGTCGCACTGCTCGGCAAAGGCCTCGAGCGCGTCCGCATCGTGCCAGTCGGCGCTAACATATTCGTTGCACACCTGCGCGATCACCGCGCCCTCTTCGGGCGCATAGGCAATGACATGGTAACCCATCTGGGCGGCGGAAATCGCGAGCATCCGGCCAAGCTGGCCGCCGCCGAGAATGCCTATAGTGCCACCCGGCTCGATCATGCGTCGCTGGGCTTCTCTGCCACCGAGGCGCTGCGGGCGGCGCGCCATGCGACCAGCCGGTCCATTACCGCCGGATCGTGCGCGCCGAGGATCGAGGCCGCGAACAGCGCGGCATTGGTCGCTCCTGCTTCGCCGATGGCAAGCGTGCCGACCGGGACCCCTGCGGGCATCTGCGCAATCGAGAGAAGGCTATCCATGCCCGACAGCGCTTTCGACTGCACCGGCACGCCGAGCACGGGAAGGGGGGTCATCGATGCGATCATGCCTGGCAAATGCGCCGCGCCGCCTGCGCCCGCGATCACGACCTTGAAGCCATCATCTGCAGCGCTCTTGGCAAAATCGTACATCCGGTCGGGAGTGCGGTGGGCGGAAACGATGCGCGATTCGTGCGCGACGCCGAGTTCTTCGAGCACACCGGCCGCGCACTTCATCGTCGACCAGTCCGACTGACTGCCCATAACGATGGCAACGAGAGGACCGCGCGTCATCAGGTTTCGTCCAGATAGCGGCGTTCGGCCGTCACCGCGCCATTTTCGAACGGGTAGATGATCGGGCGACCGGTCGGGATCTCGAGCCCGGTGATCTCGTCGTCCGAAATGCCCGAAAGGTGCTTCACCAGCGCGCGCAGGCTATTGCCGTGGGCGGAGATAATGATCGTCCGGTCGCCGGCCAGCAGCGGCAGGATATGCTCTTCCCAATAAGGCAGTACGCGCTCGATCGTCAGCTTCAGGCTCTCGGTATAGGGCACGTCGATGCCGTCGTAGCGCGGGTCCGCGCCCGGATCGTACTCGCTGCCCGGCTCCATCGGCGGGGGCGGCGTATCGAAGCTGCGGCGCCAGATATGGACCTGCTCGTCGCCGTGCCTGTCGCGGGTTTCCTGCTTGTTCAGCCCGGTCAGCCCGCCATAGTGCCGCTCGTTCAGGTGCCAGTCCTTGGTTACCGGCACCCACAGGCGACCGCATTCCTCGAGCGCGAGGTTGAGCGTGCGGATCGCGCGGGTCTGGAGCGAGGTGAAGGCGCAATCGGGCAGCACGCCCTTGTCCTTCAGCAGGCGACCCGCCGCGCGCGCTTCGTCGACGCCCTTGTCGGTCAGGTCGACATCCCACCACCCGGTAAAGCGGTTTGCGAGGTTCCATTCCGACTGCCCGTGACGGACGAGGATCAGCGTGGCCAAAGTTCAAGCTCCCTTGCGGATAGGTGGCGAGCCGTTAGCGCTCGTCGTCGTCTTTGGAAAGGTCGCGCTCCAAAGCGTCGTCGGCGCGCGGGTGCGGCTTGCCCGCCTGCATCTTGCGCCGCCGCAGATTGGTGCGCAGCTGCTGCGCCAGGCGTTCTTCCCTCGTACGTGTCGGCTCGCTCATCGCGAACCGGAATGCTATCTGTGCGGGCCGGACGCAAGCTTTGCTTGACTTGGGCGCGCCACACGACAATAGCGCGCGGCCTGTGGCGGGTGTCCGTTTGTTTGGGTCCCGACGCGAATCCCCATGCTGCTGTAGCTCAGTGGTAGAGCGCACCCTTGGTAAGGGTGAGGCCGGGAGTTCAATCCTCCCCAGCAGCACCACCACTCCCGTCCTTTGTCGATGCCCGACCAGGCTGTGCCCAAAAAGGCTTGCGGCCCTGCGCACGCTTGGCCATTCACAGCAATCATGGACGAGGGCGCAAACGAGACCGGCGGGGACTGGGGCGATAATCCGAGCAGCGAAGCCGATGACCAGCCGCTGAGGCAAGGACATCCCAACCACACCAAGGCCATGCGCGTGTCGGCGCTGTTGTTCGCCATCCCGCTGCTGATCGGCGCACTCGTTGCGGAATATGCGACTCCATTCCCCAATTTCATCATCGCCGGGCCCGTGGCCCTGATCCTGCTGGCGCTGGTCGTGTTCCTGCCGCACCGCCGCTACGCCGCGCGCGGCCACGCGATGAGCGACGACCGGTTGCGCGTGGTCAAGGGCATCATGTTCCATTCGGATACCATCGTGCCTTTCGGCCGGGTCCAGCACATCGACGTAGGTCGTGGGCCGATCGAGCGGTATTATGGCCTCGCCACGCTGCAGCTCTACACCGCCGGTTCGCATGGCGATGTCGTCTCCCTGCCGGGCCTCGCGCACGAAGACGCGCTGGAAATGCGCGAGACGATCCGCGCGCACATCAAGCGCGAATCGGTGTGACCGAGAATCCCGCCAACGCTCCGCTCCGTCCGGAGCAGGCCGATGTCCGGCCCGGCACGCAATCCGAGGCCGAAGCAGCGGACGGCCTGCCCCAGCGGACCGATCCGCGCACTTTCATCGTGCAGGCCCTGCAGACGCTGCCCAACATGGTGCTGCCGATTTTCGCGCTCGCCTTCGCCATGCGCGACAACGGGCCTTTCGCCATTCCCGTGCTGCTCGGGCTCGCCGCGCTGTTCATCATTTTGAGCAGCGTGTTCACCTTCATCGCCTGGCGTCGCCAGACCTACCGCCTCGGCGAGAGCGACATCCGGCTGGAAAGCGGCGTGCTCTCGCGTGCCGCACGCTCCGTCCCCTATGATCGCATCCAGGATGTCAGTCTGGAGCAGAGCTTCATCCCGCGCTTGTTCGGCCTGACCATGGTCAGGGTGGAAACGGGTGCAGGCGGGGCGGACGAGATCAAGCTCGCCTATCTGACCAACGAGGAAGGGGCTGCGCTGCGCGAGCTGGTGCGCGAATTGCGCGACGAGGCGGACGGGGTCGTGAAGGCACCTGCGGCATCGCAGGAGGCGAGCGAGGCCGAGGACGCGCCGGTGCTGTTCGCGATGGGCCCGCGCCGCCTGTTCGTTTTCGGCCTGTTCGAATTCTCGCTCGCGCTGGTCGCCTTTCTCGGCGCGGCTGCGCAGCAGCTCGATTTCCTGCTGCCGTTCGACATCTGGGACTTCGACATGTGGCAGGGTCTGGTGGCCGGGCCGGGCGAGCGAATCGCGGAGCTGGGCCCGATCAGCCAGGCGCTGGGGGCTGCGGCCGCGATCCTGACCCTGCTCGTGATCGGTTTTGTTTCGGGCCTGGTGCGCACCTTCACCCGCGAATGGGATTTCCGGCTGGAGCGCAATCCGAAGGGCTTCCGGCGGCGGCGCGGTATGTTCACGCGGACCGATGTGGTGATGCCGGTCCACCGGGTGCAGGCCGTTCGGATCAGTACGGGTGCGATCCGCCACCGATTCGGTTGGAAGAGCCTGCAACTGGTCAGCCTTGCGCAGGATGCGGGCAATGCGAGCCACGTGGTCGCCCCTTTCGCCAAGGCGCACGAACTGACCCCGATCCTGAAGGTCGCGGGTTTCCCGCTGCCGCCGCGCGGGCTCGACTGGCACCGGACGACCGCCAGCTATCGCGTGCTATCGGCGATCTTCGGCGCGGCCGGCTATGCGATCCTCGCCGGGATCGTGGTGGGTGTGACGCTTTATCTCGCCGATTCGCGTTACGACTGGCTGTGGCTGGTCGCGATGGGCTTTGCCGCGCTGTCTGCTTTCGCCGCCGTCCGCCAGCTTTTCCTGTGGCGGGTGGAGCGACATGCACTATCCGGCAGCCATCTGTACAAGCGGCGCGGCTGGCTGGCGCCCGGTTTTGCGATCGCAAGCCGGGTGAAGCTGCAATCGGTCGAGATCGCGCGCGGGCCATTGGGTCGCCTGTTCGGGTACGTCACGCTCAATCTCGGACTTGCGGGTGGCAGCTACTCGCTGCCCGGCATTCCCCGCGCCGAGGCGGAGCGGGTACGTCAGGCGCTCCTCGCCAGCATGATCGAAACCGATTTCTCGCGGCTGGTGCGCTAGGAGCTGCTTAAGCGCGCAGATCGCTCCAGTCCGGGTTCTCGTCGAACTTCTTCTCGACATAGGAACAGCGCGGATCGATCTTGAAGCCGTGGTCGCGTGCGTCACCGACCAGCCGGGCGACCAGTTCCGCCGCGACACCGCGACCGCCGATCTCCTTGGGCACGATGGTATGCGTGGCGACGCGCACTTCCTTGCCGTCCTGCTCGGCGCCCGGCTCCCACTCGAGCGTGCCTTGCGCCGTCTCGCCTTCCAGATGAGCGACATACTTACCGCCCTGGCCGATTACGTGGTGAGTAATGGTCGTCATAATGCGTCGATCCTTTCATGCAGGGGCTCTGGAGGCCTTTAGCCGCTCTTGCATCGAACGGCGGGCTGCGTAGGGGCGTTCCGATGCGATTTCTTTCCGACAATGCCGCGCGTGTCCATCCGAATGTGTGGGAGGCGATGCGTGCCGCCGATGCTGGCGATGCGCCCTATGACGGCGATGCCCTGTCGCAGCGTCTGGACGAGGCGTTCAGCGGGCTCTTCGGGCGCGAGGTGGCGGTGCTCTGGGTTGCGACCGGAACTGCGGCGAATTGTCTTGCGCTCAGCGCCATGGTGCCGCCGCACGGCGGCGTGGTGTGCCACCGCGAAGCGCATATCGAGATGGACGAGGGCGGGGCGCCGGGCTTCTATCTTCACGGCGCAAAGCTGATGCTGGCCGATGGGGAGGGCGCGAAGCTCGCTCCGCAAACCATTTCGGCGGTGATCGATCCGATTCGCGACGATGTGCATCAGGTGCAGCCCCACGCGATCTCGATCACGCAGGCGAGCGAATATGGCCGCGCCTACCGGCCGGACGAAATCGCGGCGATTGCCGATCTGGCACGTTCGCGAGGCCTCGGCCTGCACATGGACGGCGCGCGCTTCGCCAATGCCGCCGCCTTCCTCGGTCTTTCGGCGGCGCAGGCCGCGGGCGATGTCGACGCACTCAGCTTCGGGTGCGTCAAGAATGGCGGGATGACGGCCGAGGGAATAGTGTTTTTCGATCCCGCTCTTGCAGATGTCGTGCGGTACCGTCGGAAGCGGTCCGGGCACCTGCAATCGAAAGGCCGTTTCCTCGCCGCGCAGTTGCTGGCGATGGTCGAAGGCGACCTGTGGCTCGACAACGCGCGCGCGGCCAATGCTGCCGCGCAGGCCATTACCGAACAGGCGAAACAGCGGCTGATGCACCCGGTCGAGGCCAATGAGGTGTTCATCCGGCTGAATCCCGACGAACGCGAGGTGCTCCGCGGGATCGGCTACCAGTTCTACGACTGGGGCGCGGATGCGGCGCGCTTCGTCGCCTCGTGGGATAGCGATCTGGGCGAGGCGCGCGCGCTGGGCCAGGCCATCGCCGACCTATGAGCAGCCCGCAAAGCGGCATGCTGCGGCCCCGCGTCATCCTGCCCTTTATCATCACCGGGACGATCTGGGGCTCTACCTGGCTGGTCATAACCGGCCAGATCGCCGACGTGCCTGCGGCGTGGTCGGTGTTTTACCGCTTTGCGCTCGCGACCCCGGCGCTGTTCCTGGTGGCCGCGCTGATGAAGCGACGCCTGCGCCTGACCCGGCCCGAGCACCTGCTGGCAGCGGTGGTGGGGATCTTCCAGTTCAGTGGCAATTTCCTGTTCGTCTATCACGCGGAGCTCTACGTCACCTCGGGCATCGTCGCGATGATGTTCGGGCTTCTGATGGTGCCCAACGCGTTGTTCGCACGGGTCTTTCTGGGGGAGAAGGTGAAGGGCGGGTTCGTTCTCGGCAGCGCCATCGCCATTATCGGCGTGTCCTTCCTGCTGATCCACGAATGGCGCGCCAATCCGGAGGCCGGGGTGATCGGCGGGAACGTGGTGCTGGGGATCGTGCTCGCGATGCTCGGCATTCTCGCCGCCTCGATTGCCAATGTGGTGCAGGCCAACCCGACCGGGCGAGCGGTGCCGATGGTCAGCCTGCTCGCCTGGGCGATGCTCTACGGGACCCTGGTCGATCTTGGCTTCGCATGGCTGACCGCCGGACCGCCGCCGGTGCCGAGCGCGCCCTCCTACTGGGCGGGGATCGTCTACCTCGCGCTGATCGGATCGGTCGTCACCTTCCCGCTGCACTACAATCTCGTGCGCGAAATCGGCGCGGGCCGGACGGCCTATAATTCAATTCTGACGATCTCGGTCGCGATGCTGCTGTCGACCTTGTTCGAAGACTATCGCTGGACCTGGCTGACGGGCGGCGGGATGGTGCTGGCGGTGGTCGGCATGGTGCTTGCGCTGACCGCGCGGCGGCAAAAGGCGGTGCAGGTGCAGCAGTCGGCATCGTTGCGGCATTGATTCCGGTACCGCCAGTTACAGCAAGTCGCGTAATCCTTCGCGATACGTCGGATATTTCGGCTGCCAGCCGAGCACGCGTTTCGCCTTGAGATTCGCGACCCGCCGGTTCTCCGCATAAAAGCCGCGCGCCATGGGCGACAGGTTCGCCTCCTCCAGCGAAAGCAGCGGCGGTGGTTCGACGCCGAGCAGGCGGCATGCTTCCTCAACCACCGCGTTCTGGCTCGCGGGCAGATCGTCGCCGAGGTTGTACGCGCCTTGCGGGGCATCCCCGGTAAGCGCGGCGATTACACCGCTGGCAATATCCTCGACATGCACGCGGCTAAAAACTTGCCCCGGCATGTCGATCTGGTGCGCCTTGCCCTCTTCGATCCGCTCGAAAATGCTGCGCCCCGGCCCGTAGATGCCGGGCAGGCGGAAGACCCGCGCACCCAGTTTCAGCCATTGCGCATCTGCATCGGCGCGTGCGGTCCGCCGTCCGCTGCCGGTGGGCGAGCTCTCATCGACCCATGCGCCCTGCTGATCGCCATAGACCCCGGTCGAGGACAGGTAGCCATACCAGGCCCGCCCGAAATCGCCGCCAAAGGTGCTCAGCACCGGGTCGAGGCCGCTCTCGCGATCGGGCGGAACGCTGGAAAGCACGTGGGTGGAGGAGCCAAGCGCGGCGTGCACGGCTTGCGCATCGGCGAAAGAGAGGTTGCCGTCGCTGCCGGTCGCGACCACTTCCCACCCAAGCGCCTGCACCTCTTGCGCGATCCGCTTGGCCGTATAGCCGAGCCCGAAGATGAATAATTTTGGCATCGCAGATCGCGGTGCCACAAATGCCCGCCTGAAGGAATGAGACAGCGATGGACCAGCCCAGCAATCCGCAGACCGCCGCCAACGGCCCCTCCGGCGCACCGATCCTGCCCGATGCCGCGCGCGAGCCGCATGAGCCTGCGATCATCCGGCGCAAGGATTACGAGCCGTTCGCATGGCGTGTGCCCGAAATCCGGCTGGATTTCGATCTCGGGCTGGAGACGACCCGGGTCGAGGCGACCCTGAAGGTTACGCCGAACCCGGACGCGGAGGCGGCGCCCGAAATTCGCCTCGATGGGGACGGGCTGGTTCTCGAAAGCGTGGCGGTAGACGGCGAGCAACGCACCGACTGGCGGCGCGAGGGCGAGGCACTGATCGTCCCGCTTTCGCCGGGCGAGCATGTGCTGAACGTCGCGACCCGCATCGCGCCCTCGGCCAACACGCAGTTGATGGGCCTCTACGCCAGCAATGGCATGCTGTGCACGCAATGCGAGGCGGAGGGTTTTCGCCGCATTACCTTCTTCCCCGACCGCCCCGATGTCCTCTCGGTTTACACCGTGCGGATGGAGGCCGACGCCGGGGCGTTCCCGGTGCTGCTCTCGAACGGCAATCCGGTCGAGCAGGGCACGCTCGAGGATGGCCGCCACTTTGCCGAGTGGCACGACCCGTGGCCCAAGCCGAGCTACCTCTTCGCGCTGGTCGCGGGCGACCTGGTGGCGCGGACCGACAGTTTCACCACTTGTGGAGGCCGAGAGGTCGAGCTGGGCGTCTGGGTCCGCTCCGAAGACCTGCCGCGGACAAGCCACGCGATGGAATCGCTCAAGCGGTCGATGAAATGGGACGAGGAAACCTTCGGGCGCGAATACGACCTCGACCGGTTCAACATCGTCGCCGTGGGCGATTTCAACATGGGCGCCATGGAGAACAAGGGCCTCAACATCTTCAACACGAAATACGTGTTGGCGGATGAGGAAACCGCGACCGACGACGATTTCGACGCGGTCGAGGGTGTGATCGGGCACGAGTATTTCCACAACTGGTCGGGCAACCGCGTGACCTGCCGCGACTGGTTCCAGCTGAGCCTGAAGGAAGGCTTCACCGTGCTGCGCGACCAGCTGTTCAGCCAGGATCTGCATGGGGCTGCGATCAAGCGGATCGGCGATGTGCGGGTGCTGCGCGCGGTGCAGTTTCCCGAGGACAGCGGACCCTTCGCCCATCCGATTCGCCCGGATAGCTACAAGGAAATCAGCAACTTCTACACCGCGACGGTCTATAACAAGGGCGCCGAGGTGATCCGCATGATGCGTGAGCTGGCGGGCGAAGCGGCCTTCCGCAAAGCCAGCGACCTCTATTTCGAACGCCATGATGGCGAAGCCGCGACCTGTGAGGATTTCGTTCGCTCGATGGAGGATGGCGCCGGCCTCGACCTTGCACAGTTTCGGCGGTGGTACGAACAGGCTGGCACACCGAAGGTGACAGTCGAGCAGGCTTACGCGGGCGATGCGATCACGCTGACCTTGCGCCAGAGCGTGCCTGCCACCCCCGGCCAGCCCGACAAGCAGCCGGTCCCGATCCCGCTCAAGGTCGCGCTGTTCGATCGCGAAAGCGGCGCGCATTCGGGCGAAACGCTTATCGTGCTGGACAAAGCCGAACAAAGCTTCACCTTCGATGGGCACACCTCTGCACCGATCCTCTCGATCAATCGCGGCTTCACGGCCCCGGTCGTGATCGAACGCGAAATTTCGCGCGACGATCTGGTCTTCCTGGCGGGCAACGACGACGACAGCTTCGCCCGCCACGAAGCGATGCAGGAATTGCTGCTCGCCTACCTCCTCGGCGATGAGAACGAGGATGCGCGCGAGGCGATCGGCACTGCGGCCGAAGCGATTCTCGCGGATGACGCGCTCGATCACGAAATGCGCGCCGAACTGCTCAGCCTGCCGCCCTTCGCCTATCTGGCAGAGCGTTCGGAGGTCTATGATCCGGGCGCGATGGTCGCCCGGCGCGAAGGCCTCAAGACATGGCTGGGCGAGCGGTTCGCGGATCGCTTCGCCTCGTTGCACGACACACTCGAAGCGCCAGCACGCGAGGCAGGGCCGGTGGGTAAGCAGGCGCGGCGGATGCGCAGCCTTGCGCTCGGGTATGTTGCAGCGGCAGACCCCGCAAAAGGCGCGCCGCGCGCGTTGGCTCAGTATCGCGAGGCGCAGGGGATGACCGAGCGCCAGGGCGCGCTGGCGGTGCTGGCCGGGCTCGACGGTCCCGAGCGCGAAGAGGCGCTGGCCGATTTCTACACCCGCTTTGCCGACAACGCGCTGGTGATCGACAAGTGGTTCACCCTACAGGCCACGGCTCTGCGCGAGGACGTGCTGGGCGAGATCGAGCGGCTGGCGCAGCATCCTTCTTTCACCATGAGCAACCCCAACCGGGTGCGCGCGCTCTATGCGGTGATGGCGGGCAACCCGCTCGCGTTCCACGATGCAAGCGGAGCGGGCTATCGGATGATTGCGGACCTGATCCTCGAACTGAACCTCAAGAACCCGCAGCTGGCGGCGCGGTTCGTGCCCTCGCTCGGGCGATATCGCCGGGTCGAGCCGGGCCGGGCGGCGCTGATGCGCGCCGAGCTGGAGCGAATCGCCGGGGCGGGCGAGCTTTCGCGCGACGTCTCCGAACAGGTGAGCGCGAGCCTTGGCTGATCCGGGATCGGGCGGGCCTCAACCCTTCAGGGCCGCTGCGCTCGATGGCGTTCCGCACGGCTTCTTCGGCCGCGAAGGCGGCGTATCCATCGGCGCGGTCGCCGGGCTGCAGGTCGGCTTCGGGGCGGGCGACGATCCTGCGGCAGTCGCCGAGAACCGCGCGCGCGCCATCGCCGCCGTGCTGCCGGGGGCAGACCTTGCCATGCCCTACCAGGTCCACTCGCCCGACGTGGCTGTCGTCGCCGAGGCTGTCGAGGGCGATGAGCGTCCGCATGTCGATGCGCTGGTCACCGGGACGCCCGGCCTGCTCGTCGGCGTGGTCACCGCCGACTGTGCGCCCGTGCTGCTGGCCGACCGGCAGGCGGGCGTGGTCGCTGCTGCGCATGCAGGCTGGCGCGGCGCGAAGGAGGGCGTGCTGACCAATACGATCGAGGCGATGATCGCCCATGGCGCGACGCGCGGGAACATCGCTGCCGCCATCGGGCCCGCGATCGCGCAGGAGAGCTACGAGGTGGCTGAGGGCTTTCGCGACAATTTCCTGGCCGACGAAAGCGAGAACCATCGTTTCTTCGCCGATGGCGCGCCCGGACATTTCCAGTTCGACCTGCCCGCCTTCGTGGCGCATCGGCTCAGCGCAGCGGGCGTCACCGCGATAGAAGACCTCGCGCTCGACACCTATGCTGATCCCGCCCGCTTCTATTCCTTCCGCCGGGCGACCCACCGGGGCGAAGCGACCTATGGAAGGCAGGGCGCTTTCATCGGCTTGCGGTAGCGTTATTCCCCAAAAGACGTATCCTCTTGCATGGCCACGCACCTATGTTGCGCAAAAGGCCATTGGCAGCATGGGGCTTACACGCTAACAGCGCCCGCACATGGGAAGGGGGCCACCTCCCTGGCGCTTCCGGGCAAGGCCAACCGCCCGCTTTCCCTAACGATGCAATACGGGGTGGATTCGCAAGATCCGATGCCCCGCGACAAGGCAGGAACGATGGCAGAGGCAACCGGTGCCGCGACCGCGGAACCCCACGAAGCAGGCGACACCAGCGATGGCGTTCGCCGCCGCGACTTCATCAACATCGCAGCGCTGAGCGCGGCCGGTGTCGGCGGCGCAGCAGTGATCTTTCCGCTGGTGAGCCAGATGGCGCCATCGGCGGACGTGCTGGCCGAAAGCACGACCGAGGTCGATGTGTCGGCGATCCAGCCGGGGCAGGCGATCAAGGCGGTCTTCCGCAAGCAGCCGCTGTTCGTGCGTCGCCTCACGCCGCAGGAAATCGAAGAAGCGAATGCCGTGCCGCTCGGCTCGCTGCGCGATCCGCAGACGCTGGAAGAGCGGACCAAGTCCGGTCATGTCGATATGCTGGTGACCATGGGCGTCTGCACCCATCTGGGCTGCGTGCCGCTTGGCGCCGCAGAGGGCGAGAACAAGGGCGAGTTCGGGGGTTATTTCTGCCCCTGCCACGGGTCGCAGTTCGACACCGCGGCTCGCATTCGCAAGGGCCCTGCGCCCAAGAACCTCGTGGTTCCGGACTACGAGTTCACGTCCGACACCACGATCGTTGTGGGTTAAGGCAGAGAAAGACGTAACATGAGTTTTCCCTGGGCCAAGGAATATACCCCGGCGAGCGGGTTCACCAAGTGGGTCGACGAGAAGCTGCCCCTGCCGCGCTTCGTCTACAACGCTGTGGGTGCGGGCTACCCCGTGCCGCGCAACCTCAATTACATGTGGAATTTCGGCGTGCTCGCCGGGTTCTGCCTCGTGCTGCAGATCGTCACCGGCGTCGTGCTGGCGATGCATTATGCCGCCAACGCGCAGGTCGCTTTCGGCACGGTCGAGCACATCATGCGCGACGTGAACTGGGGCTGGATGATGCGCTACATGCACGCCAACGGCGCCAGCTTTTTCTTCCTCGTGCTGTACATGCACATCTTCCGCGGTTTCTTCTATTCATCCTACAAGGCCCCGCGCGAGATGATCTGGCTGCTGGGCGTGGTGATCTTCCTGCTCGCCATGGCGACTGCCTTCATGGGTTACGTGCTGCCCTGGGGTCAGATGAGCTTTTGGGGTGCCAAGGTCATCACCGGGCTGTTTTCCGCCATTCCGCTGGTCGGCGAGCCGATCCAGGTCTGGCTCCTGGGCGGCTTCGCGCCTGACAATGCCGCGCTCAACCGCTTCTTCAGCTTGCACTTCCTGTTGCCCTTCGTGATCGCGGGTGTCGTGATCCTGCACATCTGGGCGCTGCATATCCCCGGGTCTTCCAACCCGACCGGCGTCGAAGTGAAGAGCGAGAGCGACACCGTGCCGTTCCACCCGTATTACACGGCGAAGGACGGTTTCGGACTGGGCATCTTCCTGCTGCTGTACTGTGCCTTCGTGTTCTTCATGCCGAACATGCTGGGCCACCCTGACAACTACATCGAAGCCAACCCGCTTTCGACGCCCGCACACATCGTGCCCGAATGGTATTTCTACCCGTTCTACGCGATCCTGCGTGCGTTCACCTTCGACTTCGTCCTCGAAGCGAAGCTGTGGGGCGTGCTCGCGATGTTCAGCTCGATCCTGCTGTGGTTCCTGCTGCCCTGGCTCGATCGTTCGAAGGTGCGCAGTGGCCACTATCGCCCGCTGTTCCGCATCTTCTTCTGGATCTTCATGGCCGATCTCGCGATCCTGTTCTATCTCGGTGGGGCCCCTGCCGAAGAGCCCTACGTGATGTTCAGTCAGCTCGCGACGGCATACTACTTCCTGCACTTCCTCGTGATCCTGCCGGTGGTCTCCTCGATCGAGAAGCCCAAGCCGTTGCCGTTCTCGATTACCGAGGCGGTACTCAAATCGGACAAGCAGGCCGTGCTGGGCGAAAACACCCAGCCCGCCACCTGAGACGACGGATAAAAGTTAAGGACACCCGATGATCCGCATTCTTGCAGCCTTGGCCGGACTCGTCTTCGCAGGCGTCGCTCTGATCTCGTTCGTTAGCGGCGCGATCACCTTCTTCAATGAAGAGCCGATCCACTCGGCCGAACACGAGTTCCACGCCCATCCCCATGCGCCCGAGGGCGGCTTCCAGTTCGACGGCCCGTTGGGCACGTGGGACCGGGTCCAGCTGCAGCGCGGCCTGAAGGTCTATGACGAGGTTTGCTCGGCCTGCCACAGCCTCAAATTCGTCGCCTTCCGCGATCTTCAGGATCTCGGCCTGAGCGAAGGCCAGATCAAGGCCTACGCCGCAACCAAGCAGGTGCCCGGGATCGACCCGAATACCGGTGAGGCAATCATGCGTCCGGGCGAGCCGACCGACTATTTCCCCTCGCCCTACCCCAACGCGGTGGCCGCCGCGGCTGCGAACAATAACGCGATTCCGCCTGATCTTTCGCTGATGACCAAGGCGCGTCACAACGGCAGCGACTACGTCTATTCGCTGCTGACGGGTTACGCCGATCCCGCCACCTACGAGCATGATGGCAAGCGTCTGATGGAAGAGTTCCCCGAGTTCGAAACTCCGCTCGGCCTCTATTTCAATCCGTACTTCGCGAACCTCAACCTTGCGATGGCGCCCCCGCTCGGTGTCGATGGGCAGGTGACCTTCGATGATGGCACCGAAGCCACCGTGTCGCAGATGTCGAAAGACGTCGCCGCCTTCCTGACCTGGACGGCGGAACCCAAGCTGGTCGAGCGCAAGAAGACCGGCTGGGCGGTGATGATCTTCCTGCTGTTCGCGACCGTGCTGGCCTATTTCGCCAAGCGCCAGATCTGGTCGAGCGTGAAGCCGAAGAAGGCCTGATCCGATCGCAATCGGAGAACCCGCGAATGCTGGCGCACTGCTCGATATGGAGCAGTTGCGCGCCAGCATTCGGACCGTGCCGGATTTCCCCAAGCCCGGCATCCAGTTCCGCGACATAACCACACTGCTGGCAGACCCGGCGGCGCTGAGCACCAGTGTCTCCCTGCTCGCCGATCACGTGCGCGCCTCTGGCGCAGACGCGGTTGCGGGGATGGAGGCGCGGGGTTTCATTTTCGGCGCGGCGGTCGCGATTCGCGCGGGGCTGGGCTTCGTTCCTATCCGCAAGCCGGGCAAATTGCCGGTCGAAACCGTAGGGGTCGAGTACGATCTCGAATACGGAACCGACCGGCTGGAGCTGGATCCGAGCGGCCTCCGGGACGGGATGCGGGTCGCGCTGGTCGACGATCTGATCGCCACCGGCGGCACCGCGCTGGCCGCCGCAAAGCTCGTTCAGCAATGCAGTTGCGAAGTTTCGACAGCCGCCTTCGTGATCGACCTGCCCGATCTGGGTGGCGCGGATCGACTGCGCGGGTCGGGCATCGATGTGAAGACGCTGGTTTCCTTCGAAGGCGACTGACCGAAGGGGCTTGAGCGAAAAGTCGGGGGCAAAAGTCCTTGGCACCCGGGGAGAACCGGAACACAATCGCTCAACCTGCCGTTGAAGGCAGGTCGAAGGGGGGCTGAAAGCACCATGGAATCGTCAGCACTCGTGATCGCCGCGATCGGCGCGCTGGGTATCGGCGCGCAGTGGATTGCGTGGCGGACCGGGTGGCCGGCGATCGTATTGATGCTCGCCGCCGGGTTCCTTGCAGGCCCCGTGCTAGGGCTGTTCGATCCGGAGGAGACCTTCGGATCGCTGCTGGAACCGATGATCGGTATCGGCGTGGCGCTGATCCTCTTCGAAGGCGGCCTGAGCCTGGATTTCCGCGAATTGCGCCATTCGGGCAGTGCGGTCTGGCGCCTCGCGACGATCGGGGTGATCGTGGGCTGGGCGCTGGGCGCGATCTCTGGCTACTACGTCGCCGGCATTGTCTGGCCGGTCGCGATCCTGTTTGGCGGGATCCTGGTGGTGACCGGACCGACGGTGGTCCTGCCACTCCTGCGGCAATCATCGGTGCAGACGCGACCCGCCTCGATCCTCAAGTGGGAAGCGATCGTCAATGACCCGACCGGCGCGCTCGCTGCAGTGATCGCCTACGAATACTTCCGCAAGGTGGCCGAACAACCGGGCGCGTCACTGTTCGAGGTCGTTCCGCCGCTGATCTTCGCCGCAGTTATCTCGGGCCTCATCGGCTACGCGGCGGCGTGGCTCATTTCCTACCTCTTCCCGCGCGGTGCGGTGCCTGAATACCTCAAGGTGCCGGTGCTGTTCTCGATGGTCATCGCGGTGTTCGTGCTGTGCAACATGATCGAGCACGAAGCCGGACTGGTCGCCGTGACCGTGATGGGTGTCGCGCTCGCGAACATGGACGTCTCCTCGCTGCGGAGCATCCATCCGTTCAAGGAGAACATCGCGGTCCTGCTCGTTTCGGGCATCTTCATCCTCCTGTCCGCCTCGCTCAGCTGGGACGACCTGCAATATCTCAACTGGCGGTTCGGCGCCTTCCTCGTAGTGCTGCTGTTCTTCGTGCGGCCCGCTACCGTCCTCATCAGCCTGCTCGGCAGCCCGATCCCGTGGAACGAGCGCCTGTTTCTCGCCTGGATTGCACCGCGCGGGATCGTCCTGGTCGCGATCTCCGGTCTGTTCGCCCTGCGTCTGAACGAGCTGGGATACGGCGACGGCAACGTGCTGATCGGCTTGAGCTTCGCGGTCGTTGTTTCGACAATCGTGGCGCACGGCTTCACGGTCAATCTGGTGGCCAAGCTGCTCAAGGTCCGCGGGACCAGTCGCCCCGGTCTGCTGATTGCGGGCAGCACGGCGTGGACTATCGCCCTCGCCAAGCAGATGCATGCGCTCAAGACGCCCGTCATGATCGTCGATTCGAGCTGGCAGCGCCTTGCGGCCGCCCGGCGCGAGGGCCTGCCGTTCTATCATGGCGAGATTCTGAACGAAGCCACCGAGCACAATCTCGATCTCAACCCCTATCAGGTGCTGGTCGCTGCGACCGAGAACGAGGCCTATAATGCGCTCGTCTGCAACGAATTCGCGCACGAAATCGGGCGTGACAGCGTGTATCAACTCGGCGAAGCGTCGGACCACGATCGCAGAGCCCTGCCGGACTCGCTGCGTGGTCGCGCGCTGTTCGCCTCCGGTTTCGGCGTCTCCGAGGTCGAGCAGCGGCAGCAGGAAGGCTGGACCTTCCGCCGCACCAAGCTGACCGAGGAATTCACGATCGACGACGCGCGCGAGAAGCTGGGCGACAAGGCCCAGATGCTCCTGCTGCTGCGCGAAAACGGCAACATGCGGTTCTTCACCCATGCCGCGAAGCCCGAGCCGCGCGCAGGCGACATCGTCATCACCTATTCCCCGCAACATCTTAAGAGAGCCGAAGCCGAATCTGCCAAGCGGGAGGCCGGATCCGGCGCCGGGAAGCCAAAACCCGCATGATATGGGAATCGAAGGAGATGTGGCCATGCGTGGCCCGATAATTTTGATCGCGCTGAGTGCGCTTGTGATGGCTTGCGACAACGAGGAGCCCGCTCCCGCGCCCGAGCCGACACCGACCGAAACCGAAGCGCCCGACAGTCAGGAGCAGACATCGATCATCCGCCCGGAGATGGATGTCGAGCGTGCCCCGATTCCGCTGGAACCCTTACGGGTCACGGTTCCCTTTGCAGAAGGCGGATCGGACATCGACGATGCGGCGCTTGCCGAGCTGCGCGGCCTTCTGGAATCCGACCAGTGGAAGCAGGTCGAGCGGGTCATTCTGCGCGGCCATAGCGATGCCGCCGGACGCGACGCGGTCAACATGCGGATTTCCGAAGAGCGGGCGCAGGCCGTCGCGGACTGGTTGATGGAGCGCGGGCTAGAGGAAGACGAGATCAAGGTGATCGCCTTCGGTGCTCAGAACCCGATCCAGCCAAACCTGCTGCCTAACGGCGAACCGAACGAGCGCGGTCGGTCTGCCAACCGCCGGGTCGAGGTTACGATCCTCGTTCCCGAAGGCGCGACGATTCCCGATCCCGGCCCGACCGCGACGCCCACACCCAGCGGCCCTCCGACGGCCGCCTCCAACAGCGAAAGGCCCGCGCAATAGGCTAGCGGGCCGGTTTCAATTCGGATCGCGGAAGCGATTGACGCACGCCGCCCTGCGATGGCAAAGGCAGTGCCCGGAGCGCGGGTATAGCATAGTGGTAATGCTCCAGCCTTCCAAGCTGGCTAGAGGGGTTCGATTCCCCTTACCCGCTCCACACTACCTCAATAAGCCGAGGTCCCAAGAACCTCACGCTGCGCCGACCGCCATGTTGTCGATCAGGCGCGTGCCACCAATATGCGCCGCGACCAGCAGCCGTGCGGGCGCATTGTCGACGGCATCGATCCGTCGCAGCGATGCCGCATCGGCCAGCGCCGCATAATCGACCTTCGAGAATCCACCTTCGCGCAAGGCCGTCTCCAGCGCCTCAAGCGCTCGATCGACCGGCGTCCCGCTTTCGATTCTGGCGATGGCGTCGCGCATCGCTGCGGGCAGCGCGGCGGCCTGCGCGCGCTGCCGATCGTCCAGATACCGGTTGCGGCTCGACAGTGCGAGCCCGTCCGCCTCACGCACGGTCGGCACACCCAGTATCGCGTCGACACCCGGAAGTGTGAGATCGAGATCGCGTGCCATCGTCCGGATCACGGCCAGCTGCTGCCAATCCTTCTCGCCGAACAGCGCAAGGTCGGGCTTCACCTGGTTGAACAGCTTGCACACCACTGTCGCTACGCCTGCAAAATGTCCGGGACGGCTGCTGCCGCAGAAATCCTCGCTGACACCGTCCACCGCAATGCTCGTTGCGAAACCGTCGGGATACATGGTCGCGGCGTCGGGCGCCCACAGCGCATCGACGCCCTCGGCTTCCAGCAGGCGCGAATCCGCCTCCAGCGTTCGCGGATAGGCATCGAGATCCTCGTTCGGACCGAATTGGGTCGGATTGACGAAGATCGAAACCACCACCCGATCCGCCTTGTCGCGCGCGGCGCGGACCAGCGTCAGGTGTCCTTCGTGCAGCGCGCCCATCGTGGGAACGAGCGCGATCGACTCGCCAGAACCGCGCCATTGGGCGACGCAGCTTCGCAGGTGATCGAGCCGGTGAATCGATTGCATGGGTCAGGCCCCTCCGATAGATGATTGCTAACCGCCTAGCGACCACCGGGCCGCTTTCGCAATCAGTCCGTTCGCAATCGTAAAAAGGATCGCCACCTCGTGACAGGCCGCCGCACCCACCGGATCGTGTTCGCTAACGAAAAGGGAGGGACGGGCAAATCGACCACTGCGGTGCATGTCGCGGTGGCGCTTGCCTATCAGGGTGCGAAGGTGGTCGCGATCGACCTCGATCATCGGCAGCGCACGATGCACCGCTATTTCGAGAACCGCGACGAAACCGCAAAACGCCGGTCGATCACGTTGCCGACCGCACGCTGCGAAGTGTTTTCGGACGGCGACGAGGCGGCGCTGGAAGAGCGCGCGCGCGAACTGGCCGACGGTGCCGATTTCCTGCTGTTTGACACACCCGGTCGTGACGACCCGCTGGCGCGGCATGTGGCGAAGGAAGCCGACACGCTGGTCACCCCATTGAACGACAGCTTCGTCGATTTCGACCTCATCGGGCAGGTCGATGCGGAGAGTTTCAAGGTCCGCCGGCTGAGCTTCTATGCAGAAGCGATCTGGGAGGCGCGGCTCGCACGCAGCAAGACCGCGATCGAGCAGGATCGCCCGCAGATGGACTGGGTGGTCGTGCGCAATCGTACCGGCCACACCGAAGCGCGCAACATGGTCCGGATCGAGCGCGCATTGTCCGAACTGAGCAAGCGGGTGGGCTTTCGCGTCTCTTCCGGCCTTTCCGAACGCGTGATCTACCGCGAGCTGTTCCCCTCCGGCCTGACCTTGCTCGACAAGGGTTATCTGGGCGATCTCGGCACCAGCCATCTGGTCGCGCGGCAGGAACTGCGCGAACTGGTGCACAACCTTCGCCTGCCCATGCCCGAAGGCGCGAACCGCGCGCTCAAAGCAGCATGATCAAGTTCCTCGTCCTCGCCGCAGTGCTCAGCGTGATCTGCCGCTGGGCGCTCGGACGTTGGCCGTGGGATTTCCTCAAGTCCAAGCCCACAAGAGGGCAGTCCGTGTTCCGCGCCCGCAAGGTGCTGGGCGTTTCCGCGCAGGCCAGCCATGCGCAGATCGTCGAGGCGCACAAGCGGCTGGTTCGCCAGGTCCATCCCGACAAGGGGGGGACGAGCGCGCAGGTGCACGAGGCCAACGCCGCGCGCGATATCCTAATCGATCACCTTCCGGAAAGTGAGAAACCCTCATGAGTCACAGCTTCGACCCGACCATCCTGCGCGAATACGACATTCGCGGAATCATCGGCGAAACGCTGGAGGCGGACGACGCGCGCGCGATCGGGCGCAGCTTCGGCACGCTGTTGAAGCGGGCGGGCGGGTCATGCGTCGCGGTCGGCTATGACGGTCGCCAGAGCTCTCCGATGCTCGAACATGCGCTGGTCGAGGGTCTGACCGCGAGCGGGTGCGACGTGGTGCGGATCGGCATGGGCGCGACGCCGATGCTCTATTACGCAGAAGCCTCAGCGCAGGATGTGGATGGCGGCATCCAGATAACCGGCAGCCATAATCCCCCCAACTACAATGGCTTCAAGATGGTGTTTCAGGGCCGGCCGTTTTTCGGGGAAGACATCCAGCGGCTCGGCAAGATCGCCTCTGCCGGCGACTGGGATGACGGGACTGGAACAGTGACCGACAGGCCGCTGCTCGATGCCTATGTCGAGCGGCTGCTGGAAGGGATCGACGGTATCGATGCCGCCGCCCTGGCCAACCTCAAGATCGGCTGGGACGCGGGCAATGGATCGTCCGGCCCCGCGCTCGAAAAGCTGGTCGCTCGGCTCCCGGGGGAGCATCATGTCCTTTACGCTGAGGTCGATGGCACGTTTCCCAATCATCATCCCGATCCGACGGTGGAAGCGAATCTCGCCGATCTGCGGACGCTGGTCGCCGACAACAACCTCGATTTCGGTGTCGCATTCGACGGCGATGGCGACCGGATCGGTGCGATCGACGGCAAAGGCCGTGTCATCTGGGGCGACCAGCTGCTGATGATCTACGCGCAGGATCTGCTGCAGCGGCGCGCCGGGGCCACAATTATCGCGGATGTAAAGGCCAGTCGCGCGCTGTTCGATCATATCGCAGCGCATGGCGGCAAGCCGGTGATGTGGAAGACCGGCCATTCGCTGATTAAGTCCAAAATGAAGGAAACTGGCGCGCCGCTCGCAGGGGAGATGAGCGGCCACGTGTTTTTCGCCGACACCTATTACGGTTACGATGACGCGCTCTATGCCGCCGTCCGTCTGATCGCGGCAAGTGCGCGGCTGGGCCAGTCGGTCACGCAGCTGCGCGATGCCATGCCCGCAATGGTCAACACGCCCGAAATGCGTTTCCAAGTCGATGAATCGCGCAAGTTTGCCGCGATCGACGAGGTCAAGGCACGGCTGGCGGACAGTCCGGACGAGGTCGACGGGACCGATGGTGTTCGCGTCACCAATGCCGATGGCTGGTGGCTGCTGCGCGCCTCGAACACGCAGGACGTGCTGGTCGCGCGCGCCGAGAGCGAAAGCGAGGAAGGGCTGGCCCGGCTGATGGAGCAGATCGACGCGCAACTCGCGGCCTCGGGGCTGGAGCGCGGGGCGCAGGCCGGCCACTGACCGGCGCTTGCCAACGAAGTTCACGGGACGAATTGGGGGAATGGCGATGAAGAGATTTGCGATTGTTGCCGCGGTCGGTGCGCTTGCACTGGGTCAGCCTGCTTTTGCGCAGGACGGCGCAATGGAGGAAGTCGATCCCGACGCGCAGATCATGGTGGATGAGGAAGGCCCGGACGAAGGCGAAATGGATGCCGAGGCTCTCGCCATGGTTGCCTCGATCTTCACCGCGATGTTCCAGGCCGATCCGCTGACGCCCGAGGCCGAGGCACGGTTGCCGGTCGCCACTTCGATTGCGGCGAGCCTGGTGCCTGAGGGCGTCTATGGCGAGATGATGGGCCAGATGATGGACTCGTTTCTGTCTCCCATCCTGGAAATGGCGGAGATGGATGGCGGCGGCATGAGCGCGAGCGACCTGACCGAGTATACCGGCCTCCACGGGCAGGACCTCGACAGCCTTACTCAGGAAGAGCGGATCGAACTGACCGAGATGTTCGACCCGGTTTACGAAACGCGCAGCACGGCACAGTTCGACATGATCGTCAGCACCGCAGACGCCGTGTTCGGGACGCTCGAACCCGGTGTGCGCGACGGACTGGCCAAGGCCTATGCCAGCCGTTTCGATGCCACCGAGCTGGCGGAACTGCAGGCGTTCTTCGCCACGCCGGTCGGCGCGAAATATGCGCGCCAGAGCATGGTGATCAATACCGACCCGCAGGTGATCTCGGGCATGATGCAGTCGATCCCGAGCCTGCTGGAGCAGCTTCCGGTGCTGCTCGAAGGGTTCGAGGATGCCGAAGCGGGCCTTCCCGAACCGCGCGGTTACGAAGACCTTACGCCGTCGGAACAGCGGCGTGCGTCCGAAATTCTAGGGGTCGACCAGCTCGAGCTGCGCGAGAGCATGGCTGAGGTGGAAGCCAATGAAAAGGAATTGATCGAGGCCGCGGCAGCGGCCACTGAAGCCAACCTCGACGCAATGGCTGATGACGTCGATGCCGCAGCCGATGAAGCCGAGGCATCGGTGGACGAGGGCGAAGAGCAAGCCGAAAGCTTCGAGGACGCGATGGAGGATATCGGCGAGGAATAGCCGCTCGGCTCCATCGGCCGGCCCGTGCATTATAGTGTCATGACGGGCAACGGCATACCGCCAGAAATAGACAAGTGGTTCGCGGGTCGCGGGTGGCGCATCCGCAGCCATCAGCGCGCCATGCTCGAGGCGAGCGATCGCGGCGATCACGCGTTGCTGGTCGCGGATACGGGCGCGGGCAAGACGCTTGCCGGGTTCCTCCCCACGCTGGCCGACTTTACACCCACCCGCCTTGGGGATGCGAAGCCGCCTGACGGCCTCCACACGATCTACGTTTCGCCGCTGAAGGCGCTGGCGCAGGATGTGGCGCGCAATCTTGTCGCTCCGATCGAGGAGATGGGCTTGGACGTCCGCGCCGAAACGCGTAGCGGCGACACCTCGTCGGACCGCAAGAGGCGTCAGCGCGACAAGCCGCCGCACGTGCTGCTGACCACGCCCGAAAGCCTCTCCTTGTTGCTCTCCTACCCCGAGAGCTTCGCTATGTTCGCTGGCTGCAAGCGGATCGTCATCGACGAGATCCACGCCTTTGCCACCGGCAAACGCGGCGATTTGCTCGCCCTGTGCCTGGCCCGGCTCCTGCACATCGCGCCCGACATGCAGCGCGCGGCGCTGTCGGCTACGGTCGCCAACCAAGAGGGCTTTCGTGAATGGCTCGCGCCGTGGGGCGAGATCGATCGTGTGGCGGTGGTACAGGGAGAGCCCGGTGCGCCCGCCGAGGTCGAAATCCTCCTGCCCGAGGAGAGTCGCGTGCCCTGGGGCGGCCATGCCGCGACCTGGGCGATCCCGCAGCTCTACAATGTGCTGCGGGCCAACCAGACCACGCTGATCTTCACCAACACGCGTTTCCTTGCCGAGTACATCTTCCAGCACCTGTGGGATGTGAACGAGGACAAGCTGCCGATTGGCATCCATCACGGTTCGCTAAGCCGCGAAGCGCGCGAGAAGGTGGAAGCCGCGATGGCGGCGGGTGAGCTGCGCGCGCTGGTCGCTACCGCCAGCCTCGATCTGGGGGTCGACTGGGGCGATATCGACTGCGTGGTGCAGATGGGTGCCCCCAAGGGCTCATCGCGTCTGCTCCAGCGTGTGGGACGGGCCAACCACCGGCTCGACCAGCCGAGCCGTGCGCTGCTGGTTCCGGGCAATCGATTCGAATTCCTCGAAGCGCAGGCGGCGAAAGATGCGGTCGACGAAGGGCAGCGCGATGGCGAGGATTTCCGCCCCGGGGGGCTCGACGTGCTCGCCCAGCACGTAATGGCTTGCGCCTGCGCCGCACCGTTCGACGAGGACGAGCTGCTCCGGCAGGTTCGCAATTCGTTGCCCTATGCATGGGTGGACGAGGATGTGTTTGCGCGCGTGCTCAACTTCGTCGCCACCGGCGGCTACGCGCTCAAGGCCTATGACCGTTTCCAGCGGATCGTGCGTGATCGCAGCGGCGAATGGCGCCTCACCCATCCGCAGCATGCCGCCCGCCATCGCCTGAATGCCGGGATCATCATGGATGCCGAGATGCTGGAGGTGCGGTTTCGCAACGGCCGATCGCTCGGGCGGGTGGAGGAACGCTTTGCGGCGCAGCTCTCGCCCGGCGACACCTTCCAGTTCGCCGGCACCACGGTGGAGGTGGAGCAGCTGCGCGATATGGAGGTGATCGTGAAGGCCTCCGCCAAGGCTGCGATGATCCCCAGCTATGGCGGCGCGCGCATGCCGTTGACCACGCATCTGGCCGACCGGGTGCGTGCGATGCTGGTCGACCGGGCGGGCTGGGGACGCTTCCCCGACGATGTTCGCGAATGGCTGGAAATGCAGGACTGGCGCAGCGCGATGCCGGGGCCGGAGAACCTGCTGGTCGAGAGTTTTCCGCGCGGCGGGCGCGAGTACACGGTCTATTACACCTTCATCGGCTGGAACGCGAACCAGTCGCTCGGCATGCTGATCACCAAGCGGATGGAGGATCGCGGCCTGATGCCCGGCGGGTTCGTGGCCAACGACTATTCGCTAGCGGTATGGGGCCTCAAGCCGGTTTCCGATCCCGCGCCGCTGCTATCGCCCGATATACTCGCGGACGAATTCGTGGACTGGGTGCAGGATTCGCACCTGTTGCGCCGGTCCTTCCGGGAGGTCGCGGTGATCGGCGGGCTGGTCGAGCGGCAGCATCCCGGCAAGCGCAAGACCGGCAAGCAGGTCACCTTCTCGACCGATCTGATCTACGACGTACTGCGCAAGTATGAGCCCGACCATGTTCTGCTGGAGGCCGCGTGGGCCGATGCGCGCACGCGGATGACCGATGTGGGGCGGTTGGGCGATCTGCTCGACAGGGCACAACGGGACCTGGTGCATGTCGAGCTCGACCGGGTCAGCCCGCTCGCGGTGCCGGTGATGGTGATGATCGGGCGGGAGGCGGTTCCGCAAGGCTCGGTGGACGACGAGCTGCTGCTCCAGGCGGAAACCCTCGCGGGCGAAGCGATGCGGACGGACGGTTAGGCTACGCGCCTATTCCGCTTCGAACGCGCGATATTTCTCGTTGCCGACGAAGCCGAACTTGGTGACCGGCGAGGCCTTGATCGTGTTGAGCGTGCGCGCGGCAAGCGCGTAGCTCGCATTTGCTTCGGGCTCGAACTGCAGCTCGGGTTCGGGATCGAGGGTGCTGCTCACCTCGAGCAGCAAGACCAGCTGATCCTGATCCACTTCCTCGCCGTTCCACAGCACTGCCCCGCCTTGGGTAACGGTGATCTTGTTGCTCACTTCGTTCGCCTGCGTCTGGGCACCGGCCGGCAGGTCTACGTCGGTGGCGTGCACCGCGATCGGGATAGTGATGATGAACATGATGAGCAGCACGAGCAGGACGTCGATCAGGGGCGTCATGTTCATCTGCGCCATCGGCGCGGATCGGGGCGAGTCTTGCGAAGCGGCGAAAGCCATCGTCATTCTCCCATGCGCGAGCCGTTTTGCGGCTCTGACCTTAGAGATAGTATAACATCGAGGGCATTTGTACAGCGCACACGAAAAAGGGGCGGATCGCTCCGCCCCTTGTCGACCGGCTGCGCTGGCGCGCCGCCTGTATTTTCGCGAAGTTTACTCGCCGCTGCCGAAGGAGCGGTACTGTTCGTTGCCGACGAAACCGAACTTGGTCACGCCCGACGCCTTGATGATGTTCAGCGTGCGCGCCGACAGGTCGTAGCTGGCAAGCGCTTCCGGCTCGAACTGCAGCTCGGGCTCGGGCTCGATATCGCGGGTCAGCTCGAGGTTGCGGACGAGCTGGCTCTGGTTGATCGTATCGCCGTTCCACAGGATGTCACCGTCCTGGGTCAGAACGATCTTGTTCTTCACCGGGTCGATCTGTTCCTCGGGCGGGGGGTTCGGATCGGGCTGCGGGAGGTCGATATTGACCGCGTGCGTAGCCACCGGGATGGTGATGATGAACATGATGAGGAGCACGAGCAGGACGTCGATCAACGGCGTCATGTTCATGTCCATCATCGGCGCGCCATCGTCACTGCCACCTGACATAGCCATTGTTGGAGTCTCCTAGTCCTTCACAGGGGCTGTTGAGCCCCAAAAATCAGCCGTTCGGATCGACCGGGTTCGAAATGAACCCGACGGTCGGATAGCCAGCGGCCTGAACGTTGTAGATCGCACCCGCCACACAGCGCCACGGGGCGTTCACGTCGCCACGAATGTGGACCTGCGGGATGAGGTCGGGCTCGGCCATGATCGCTTCTGCACCACCGGCACGCTGAACGATGTCGTCGAGCCGTTCGAACGCACGGTCGTAAAGCTCTTCCGAGCTGACCGGCGTGGTGTTGCCGAAGTAGACGCGGCATTCGCCATCGCGAGCTGCGCCGGTGAAGCCCGAATTGATCGTGCCGGCCGTACGGCCTTCGGAGTCGGTCGTGCTGACGGTGATCAGCAGGTTCTCGACCTTGTCTTTCGATTCGACCGATTCGAAGATCGGCAATTCGAGTTTCTCGATCGTCTGGATCGCGACCGGAACCGCGATCAGGAAGATGATGAGAAGCACCAGCATCACGTCCACCAGCGGAGTGGTGTTGATGTCTGCCATCGGCGTATTGCCGTCGCCTCCCGTGGAAATCGCCATGGTCTGCGTCCTATCCGTTAATATGCCTGCGAAACAATCGTTCGGGGCCGCGCGCGGCGGACCGGGCGGCCCCGATACGGATTACTTCTTGGCGGTCTTGGCGGCCTGCTGCGCCGAAGCGGCAGTCATCGGGCGCACATTGCCGTTCGAATTGATGTAGGCCAGCAGATCGGTCGAGAAGCCGGTCAGCAGCTCCGCGATCCGCTTGTTGCGCGACATCAGCCAGTTATAGGCGAACACCGCGGGCACAGCGACGAGCAGACCGATGGCGGTCATGATCAGCGCTTCACCCACCGGGCCCGCGACCTTGTCGATCGAGGCCGAACCGGCGAGGCCGATGTTGATCAGCGCGCGGTAGATCCCGATCACGGTGCCGAGCAGACCGACGAACGGTGCGGTCGCGCCGACCGTCGCGAGGAACGCGAGGCCGCCGTTGAGGCGCGACATGATCGCGTCCTGCGAACGGCTGAGCGAACCGTGCATCCAGTCGTGCGCTTCGAGACTGTCGGTCATCTTGCCGTGCGAGGCCTGTGCGGCAACGCCGTCGTCGACCATCTGGCGCCATGCGCTGTTCTTGTCGAGCTTGGTGGCACCTTCTTCGAGGCTGTTCGCGCGCCAGAACTGCGTCCGGACCTTCTTGTACTGACCGAGCACCTTGTTCTGCTCGAGCAGCTTGGTGATCAGGATGTAGAACGAACCGACCGACATGATGACCAGCACGGCGAGGATGGACCAGGCGATCGGGCCGCCCTGTTCCATCGCTTCCATGAAACCGAATTCAGTCTGCGGACCTGCCTCGCCGGCGGCCGCCATAAGATTGATGAACATCGCGAACTCTCCAAAAAAGAATAGCTGTTAACAAATTTTGGCACGCATCCTTGGTCGCCGGATGCGGGATGCGTGCCATCCTAAAATCAGTCCGGAAGCACCCACTGCACCGTACCGGAGAACGTACCGCCCCGGTTGAAGCGAGCGCGACGCTCGATCAGGCGGCAGGACGCGTCCTTGAGCTCACTCGGTGCCGAACCGCCGGTAATCGAACACCCGGTGACCCGGCCATTGTCACCGATGGTGAGGCGGAACGAAACGGTGCCCGTATAGTCACGCGAAACCCAGCTCGAACGATAGTCCGAGGTCGTGATCCACGAACCGGCATTGTTCGTCGGCCGCAGCGGCTCTGCCGGGGGCGGCGGAGGCGGCGGCGGCGGCGGCGGCGGCGGAGGCGCAGGAGGCGCAACCGGTGCCGCTGGCGGAATGCGCAGCGCAGGCGGCGCAGGCGGCGGAATCGTCTGCTGCGTCCGGATCTGCGGCGGGTTGGTCGCCACGGAAACGGGCGGCGGCGGCGCAACCGGCGGCGGCGGAGCCGTTTCCGGCTGCGGCTGCTCTGGGGGCGGCGGTTCTTCCTCCGGCTCCGGTGGCGGCGGTTCCTCGATATCGACTGTCGTCACCCGTTCCACGACCTTCTTGGCGGCTTCGTAAGCCAGGCCGGTAATAAGGACGTAGCCGATGACGACATGAATGAGACCGACGATGATGATCGCGACAATCTTGTTGCCGCTCATCTGTTGATCTGAATAAGCCATGCAGTCGCATCACTCCATCAAGCACCGGGCGCGGCCCGGCGATCATGTCCGGCGGCTGCACCGGACGGCGATTGTCAAACTTCTCCAGCCAATTCTAATGCTGCTCCGGATAAACCGGAGACGCAATCAGTGCAGCCAGAGAAGCCTTGTTCGGGTAATTTCGTACCGTCCACCCGAACGAGGCGGGTCTTAAACAGGATGGCAATCCTCTGCAAACCCTTTGTAGGTTCAGTCAGGATTAACGGCCGGACCTGTCTGCAGCCTGACAATTATTCCGTCGAAACCCTACATGGGTCCGACCGCTATTAACTCTGGAGAGCGCCTTGAAGTTCCTCCCATCGATCATGTTCGCTGCCGCGCTTGCAACCGGTGTCTCTGCGGCGACGCCGCTCGCCGCGCAGAATCAGACCGCTCCGGCGGCCGCGCCGCAGCAGGCGACCGACCCCGATCTGATCGACCTTGCCGATCATGCGGAGCTTGTTCTGCGCGTAAAAATACGCCGCCAGAGTGATGTAGCGCCCGAGCGCGCCCCCGGCCTGCGGCCCGGATACGCCCGCTTCTACATTGAGGCAGATACGCTCAATCTCATCGCGGGCAGCGCCCCGGTGGGCGAGCAGGTGCGCTACCTCGTCGACCTTCCGCTCGACGCCCGCGGCAAGAAGCCCAAGCTGAAGAAGCGCGAGGCGCTCCTGTTCGCGCGGCCCGTCGCAGGGCGACCGGGAGAGATCCAGCTCGTCGCGCCGGACGCTCAATTGCTCTGGAACGAGGCGCTGGGGCAGCGCACCCGTCTCATTTTGGAACAGTTGGTAGCGTCCGACGCGCCCCCCCGGATTGTCGGCGTGCGCGATGCGCTGTCGGTCGCAGGGACGCTCGCGGGCGAATCGGAGACGCAGATCTTTCTCGAAACCCTGAACGACCAACCTGCCGCGATCAGCGTGGTACGCAGGCCCGGCATGGCGCCGGTATGGGGCGTGTCCTTCTCCGAAATCGTCGACCAGGCCGTGCGCGTGCCGCCCCGTGGCTCGCTGGCGCATTACCGGCTTGCCTGCGCGCTGCCGCGCTCGCTGCCCGGCGAAGTCAATCTGGCGCGCGATCCGGCCGACCGGGCGCGGGCCGCGGACGATTATCGCTATGTGCTTTCGCAGCTCGGCCCATGCCAGCGCCAGCGCGCGGCCCCGACGCTGGGATTGTAGATTCCGCGCGCAAAAGCTTGCCTTCGCAGGCATGACGCCTAAGCGGATGCGCCCATGACAGAACCAACAAGACCTGGGCCATTCAGACTGGGGATCGCGGGGCTCGGCACCGTCGGTACCGGCGTCATCCGCCTGCTCGACGAACATGCCGACCTTTTGGAAGCCCGTGCCGGGCGGCGCATCGAAGTTGTCGCGGTCAGCGCGCGCGATCGCTCGCGTGACCGCGGTATCGACCTCGACCGCTGGACCTGGTGCGCCAATCCGGCGGAGCTCGCAGGTCTCGCGGGGCTCGACGCGGTGGTCGAGGTCGTCGGCGGCACCGATGGCCCGGCGCTCGATCTTGCACAGGCGGCGCTGAAGGCCGGCCGTCCGGTCGTAACCGCGAACAAGGCGATGATCGCAGCGCATGGCTTCGCCCTCGCCGAAACGGCCGAGGCGAATGGTGCCGCGATCCTGTTCGAAGCCGCCGTATGTGCGGGTACGCCCATCCTCAAGACCTTGCGCGAAGGCATGGTCGGCAACCGGGTCGACCGGATCGAGGGGATTCTCAACGGGACCAGCAACTACATCCTTTCCGCCATGGAACGCTCGGGCGAGGATTTCGCGGAGACGCTGGGCGAGGCGCAGCGCCTCGGATATGCCGAAGCGGACCCCGCGCTCGACGTCGATGGCGGCGATGCTGCGCACAAGCTCGCGATTCTCGCGGCGCTGGCCTTCGGGCTGCGGCCCGATTTCGCGGGGGTCGAGGTCGAGGGCATCCGCGATATTCGTGCAGCGGATATCCTGCAGGCCGAACGGCTCGGCTATTCGATCCGGCTGGTCGCGATGGCCGATCTCGAGCGGCAAGATGGCGCGCCGGCCCGCCTGCTCCAGCGGGTTCGCCCCTGCCTGCTTCCGGCCGATCACCCGCTCGCCGATATCGACGGGCCGACCAACGCTGTGCTCGCGCAGGGCGACTATGCGGGGCCGATCCTCATCCAGGGTGCCGGTGCGGGGAGCGAATCGACCGCCAGCGCCATCGTAGCGGATATCGTCGCGCTGGCACGGGGAGAGGCGCGGCCTGCCTTTGCCGTGCCGAGCGCCGGGCTCGTGCCTGCCGACCGCGCCGATTCGGGTGCGCGAGAGGCGCGCTATTACCTGCGCTTCGTCGTGGCCGACCGCCCCGGCGTGCTGGCCGAGCTCGCCGCCGCGATGCGCGACGCGCGGGTCAGCATCCAGAGCCTGATCCAGGAAGGCGAAAGCGTGGGTGACGACGAGGCGGGAATCACCATCGCGGTGGTCACCCACAAGGCCCCGGCGCGCAATGTGCGCGAAGCACTGGCGCAGCTGAAGGATTCGCCGAGCATCGCGGAGCCGCCGCTCGCCATGCCGATCATGATGAGCTGAGCGGCGGCGGGTCAGCGCTCTGGCGGATCGCTCTCGGTCGTGCCGTCCCCAGTGTCCGCCTCGCTGGCGATGACCACCGCTTCGCCTTCGTCGTAGCGGCTGCCGCGCGGCGGAAGCCCGCGTGCGATCCGGTCCGCATCCGACCCCGGCGGAGCCTCGGGCAGGGCACCCACATCGATGTAATAGACCGGCGGCGGCGGACAGGGCGGCACCACGCACAGGCCGCTGACCGTTGCCGGGCCGGTGAAGATCCCCTCTCCGCCCACATAGGGTGCGGACCCATCCCAGCTCAGGTGGCTGTCGTCGCCCCGTTCGAGGCGCGAACGGCCCCGGAAACTCGCCGGATCGTCTTCGATCGGGGCGCACACGATGATGACCGTTCCGCCGTCCGCGTCGGTCTGCGATTCGACGCAGTCCGCGGGGCGTTCGGGGGGAGGAGCCTCCACCGACAAGACCTCTTTCGATCGCGCGATCAGTTGCTCGGCGACTTCGGAAGGCGTCGGCTTCTCCGCCTCGGACGACCCGATCGATTGTGCGCTCGCCGGTATCGGCAACAGCAAAGGGGCGGCGAAAAACAGCGACCTTATCGACATCCGCACGCTCTCCGACTAGTCGCTTCAACGACTGCAAACGACACCCGAGGGGCTGAATCACCTATGAACACCGCAACCGCCGCGATGGCCAACGAACTCGCCAACGAACTTGATCGCGTGCTGGTGCTCGAAATGGTGCGTGTCACCGAGAAGGCGGCGATTGCGGCTTCTAGGCTGGTCGGTCGCGGAGACGAGAAGGCCGCCGATGCCGCCGCCGTGGAAGCGATGCGGCGCGCTTTCGACAAGCTCGACATCGACGGTACCGTAGTCATCGGCGAGGGCGAGCGTGACGAGGCGCCGATGCTCTATATCGGCGAGAAGGTCGGCGGCGCGCCCGGCACGGGCCCCAAGATCGACATCGCGCTCGATCCGCTGGAAGGCACCACGATCACTGCCAAGGCCGGGCCCAATGCACTCGCCGTGCTGGCGGCGGCCGAAGAAGGCAACCTGCTGAACGCGCCCGACACCTATATGGACAAGATCGCGGTCGGCCCCGGCTATCCCGAAGGCGTGATCGACCTCGCCAAGTCGCCGACCGAGAACGTGAAGGCGGTCGCGAAGGCCAAGGGCGTGGAGCCCGGCGATATCATCGTCTGCGTGCTCGACCGCCCGCGCCACGCCGACATGATCGCGGAGCTGCGCGCGCTGGGTTGCGGGGTCACGCTGATCGGCGATGGCGACGTTGCGGGTGTGATCGCGACCACCGACCCGAACACCACGATCGACATGTACATGGGCCAGGGCGGCGCGCCCGAGGGCGTTCTCGCCGCAGCCGCCTTGCGCTGCGTCGGCGGGCAGTTCAACGGCCGCCTCGTCTTTCGCAACGAGGACGAGCGCGCCCGCGCCGCCAAGTGGGGCATCGAAGACCTCGACCGGATCTACAAGCTGGAAGACCTCGCCAAGGGCGACTGCATCTTCGCCGCCACGGGCGTCACCTCGGGCTCGCTGCTCGAAGGTGTGAAGCGCCTGCCCGGCGGCCGCATGACGACCGAGAGCGTGGTCATGCGCTCCTCCAGCGGCACCGTGCGCTGGATTCGGAGCGAGCACCGCGCTCGGTAAGAAGCGGGGACGTGCCGCCGGTGCCTCCGGAGCGACGGCCTTCGCACGCTCGACAGCGACTCGCGCTGGATCAAGAGCGAGCATCGCACGCGATAGTCTGTGGACTGGCGCGTTCGTTGCCTCGGGCATGAGGGCGCTCGCACGCCTGAGAACGGCTTGCGCTGGATGAGGAGCGAGCACCGGGTGCGGTAGGCCGTGGGGAGGCGCCATCGGTGCCTCCCGCGCAGCGGCCCGAGCATCCGGGCTCCTTCGTGTCCTTTCGTCATCCCGGCCCCCGAGCCGGGATGGTGCTTTCTGCTTCTCCCTTTTGTGGGCAGCCGAAAGAAGCACCGACCCCGGGTCACGCCCGGGGTGACGTGTGTGTTGAGGCAGGCGCGGTGACACACAGACCGGGGGTGTTTGCAAAAGCCGTCCCTCCGGTTCGCGCTCGCGCGACTGCGACCCGGAGCTTTCCGTGGCCATCCGTCGTACCAGCCGCAACAGCGCGGAATTGTCGGCTTTCCGGCGGATGCCGACCATGCGTCCGCGATAGACGACCGGCTGCACCAGCGGCGTTTCGAGCCGTAAGAGCAGCGCCGCATCTGTCACCTTCCGGAAGTCTTCGCGTTCCGCCGCGACCCGGCCCGTACCCGGTGGCGTAAGCACCCGGTCCCACGCGGCGGCGAAGGACGCTGCGTCCGCACGCGCGCGCAGGCGATAGGCGCTCGCCCGGCTCATCCCGACGCTGCGTGCTGCCGCGCTTGCCGATCCGGTGAGATAGAGGTGGACGAGGAAGGCGCACTGGCGCACCACGCTCCACCCGTCGCGCCGCGCCCGCAGGGGCACGGGACGAAACCAGCCGGGGCGACGGCGGAGCTTGTGCGTCGGGGACTTGCCCATCGCCAAGCTTAGGCCACACCCCGCCGCCGGTAGGAAAGGGGTTTGTGGGGGGCACCGCGCCCGCCTGCGTAATCAGGTCGGCGCGATCCACACATTGCAATCGCGTGACGCGGGGGTTAGCCGCTTCGGGGACCCCTCTCTTCGTCAAAGGACCGCTCGCCCCATGAAACTGATGGCCGGCAATTCGAACCTGCCCCTCGCCCGCGCGATTGCGGCCTATCTCGAAATCTCGCTGACCGACGCCAGCGTGCGGCGCTTCGCGGACGAGGAAGTCTTCATCGAAATCCACGAGAACGTGCGCGGCGAAGACGTGTTCGTGCTCCAGTCGACCAGCTTCCCGGCGAACGACAACCTGATGGAGCTGCTCATCGCGATCGATGCGCTGAAGCGCGCCTCGGCCCGGCGGATCACCGCGGTGGTCCCCTATTTCGGCTATGCCCGGCAGGATCGCAAACCCGGCCCGCGTACGCCGATTTCGGCCAAGCTGGTCGCCAACCTCATCACGCAGGCGGGCGCGGATCGCGTGCTGGCGGTGGACCTGCATGCAGGCCAGATCCAGGGCTTCTTCGACATCCCGACCGACAACCTGTTCGCCGCGCCGGTGATGGCGGCGGATATCCAGGCGCGCTACGGCGACAAGGATCTGATGGTCGTCAGCCCCGACGTGGGCGGCGTGGTTCGCGCCCGCGCGCTGGCCAAGCGGCTCGACAACGCGCCGCTCGCGATCGTCGACAAGCGGCGCGACCGGCCGGGCGAATCGGAAGTGATGAACATCATCGGCCAGGTGAAGGGCCGCCACTGCGTGCTGATCGACGACATCGTCGATTCGGGCGGCACCTTGTGCAACGCCGCCGACGCGCTGCTGGAGCAGGGCGCCGAATCGGTCGCGGCCTATATTACTCACGGCGTGCTGTCGGGCGGCGCGGTGGCGCGGGTCGACGGTTCCAAGCTGACCGAACTGGTGGTGACCGATTCGATCCCGCCTGCCGAGGCCGCCAAGGACGCCAAGCGCATCCGCTACCTCACCATCGCCCCGCTGATCGGCGAAGCGGTACGCCGGATCGCCGACGAAAGCTCTGTGTCGAGCCTGTTCGACTGATGCGCGCCGGGTCGCCGCTATGAAGCTCGACGACGAACTGGCCGTCGCCCACCGGCTGGCGGACATCGCGCGCGAGGCGATTCGCCCGCATTTCCGCAAGGCTACGGCGGAATTCAAAGGCGATGCCTCGCCCGTCACCATTGCCGACCGCGATGCGGAAGACGCCATGCGGACGATCCTGATGGCGGAATATGCGCAGGACGGCGTGATCGGCGAGGAATATCCCGAGCACGAGGGCCGCTCGGGCCGCCAGTGGGTGCTCGATCCCGTAGACGGGACGATCAGCTTCATCGCCGGACGCCCGATCTTCGGAACGCTGATCGCGCTGCTGCACGACGGCTGGCCGGTGCTCGGCATTATCGACCAGCCGATCAGCGGCGAACGCTGGGTCGGGCGAATCGGCATGCCGACCACGCTCAACGGCAAGGACATTCGCACGCGGAGCTGCAAGAGCCTCGAGGCCGCGATTCTCGCCACCAGCAGCCCGCACTATTTCGATTCGCAGGGCGCGGATGCCTACATGCGGCTCGCCCACGCGGTTGGCGGCAACAAGCGGCAGGGTATGATCGTCTATGGCGGCGACTGCTATAATTACGGCCTGCTCGCGAGCGGGCATCTCGACATCGTGTGCGAATCGGGGATGAAGCTGCACGATTATGCCGCGCTGGTCCCGATCGTGGAGGGCGCGGGCGGCACCATGTCGGACTGGCAGGGCCATCCGCTGGACGCGAACAGCGACGGCACCGTCCTCGCGCTGGGCGATCCGGCGCGGCTGGAAGATGTGCTCGAAACGCTCGCCGGGCATTCGCACGATGCAGGAGAACACGGGCACTGATGCGCCACCCCGCGCAACGCCTCTTCGTCTACGGCGTGCTGATCCGCGAATTGGCGAAGGGGCGCGCGGCGGAGCTGATCGCGGGGCTCGACGCAGGGCGCCCCGCAAGCGTGCGCGGCAGGCTCTACGCTCTCGAAAGCGCGGCGGACGGGGGCTGGTATCCGATCCTGCTGCCCGATTCGGATCGGGGCATCGTACGCGGCATTCTCCACGACGCGCGCAGCGTCGACTGGCCCGCGATGGACGACTTCGAGGATGCGCATGACGGGCCCGACGCCGAATATGTCCGGCGCGAGATTGCGGTGACGCTGGCCGACGGCGCGTCTGCCACCGCGTTCGTCTATTGCTATGCGCGCTCGATCCCCGCCGATGCAGAGCCGATTCCCGGCGGCGATTTCGCGGCATGGCTGTCGCAAACCGGGCGCGTGGCGATCGGCGGACGCGAATAAGTCTCGGAACCGTAGGCACTTTGTGTCCGCTCCGCGCGTTGCGGAGGCATGACTCAGAAAACCATCTTCATCACCGGCATCGGCAATGGCATCGGCCGTGCACTCGCCGTTTTCTACACCCAGCTCGGCTGGCGGGTCGCAGGGCTCGACCCCGACGACGAAGCGCTGACCGAACTTCGCGACGGGCTCGACGGCGATCTGCTGCTCGTTGCAGGCGATGCGGGGCGCGAGGCGGATGTGATCGACACCGCCGATCGCCTGTCCGAATGGCTCGACGGCGCACCGCTCACCTGCCTCGTCAACAATGCGGGCATCGCCAATCCCTATGCAGGGCCGCTCGAAGACCTGTCGCTGGCCGACTTCCAGAGCTGGATCGATGCCAGCCTGACTGCCGCGTTCCTGTGCAGCCGCGCGATGCTGCCGTTCCTGCGGCGCGGCGAGGGTGGCTCCGTCGTCAACATCTCATCCACCCGCGCGGTGATGAGCGAACCCGACTGTTTCGGCTATGCGGCGGCCAAGGGCGGGCTCGACGCGCTGACCCATGCGATGGCGGTCTCGCTCGGTCCGGACATCCGCGTCAACGCGATTCGCCCCGGCTGGATCGAGACGCGCAACTGGCAGAAGGAAGGGGCCCGCGAAAAGGTCGACCACCGCGAGCAGGACAAGGCGCAGCACCCGGCTGGCCGGGTCGGCCGTCCGGCGGATATCGCGGACACGGTGCATTGGCTGATCGGTGCAGGCTTCGTCACGGGCCAGGCGATCAATGTGGATGGTGGCATGACGCGCACAATGATCTACGAGGACTAGGCATGAGTGCGGGGGGACATCTCGATCTGACCGGCAGATGCGCGCTGGTGACCGGCGCGGCGCGCGGGCTGGGCAAGGCGATCGCCCTTCGCCTGGCGGAGAACGGCGCGCGCGTGCTCGTCTCGGGCCGCGACGAGGCGGCGCTTGCCGATGTCGGCGGCGGCACGCAGCCGCTGGCATTCGACCTCGACGATTCGCGCGAATGCGAGGTGGCGCTGCGCGAGGCGGGCGATATCGACATCCTCGTCAATAATGCGGGCATGCGCGACCGCCGCGCGCTCGCCGACCTGCCGCGCGAAGCCTTCTCCGCGATGCTCGAAACCAACCTCGCCGCGCCGTTCGACCTCGCTCGCCGGGTGGCGCAAGGGATGATCGAGCGCGGCTGGGGGCGGATCGTCAATGTCAGCTCGATCGCGGGCCAGATCGCGCGGGGCGATGCGGCCTATACCGCGAGCAAGGGCGGGCTCGACGCGCTGACCCGCGCGCTGGCAGCGGAGCTGGGGCCGCACGGGATTACCGTCAACGCGGTCGCGCCGGGATACTTCGCGACCGAAACCAATGCGGACATGGTCGCCGACGAGGATATCGCCGCGCACCTGAAACGCCGGACTTCGCTCGGCCGTTGGGGCCAGCCGGAGGAAATCGCGGGCGCGGTCGCCTTCCTCGCCTCGCCCGACGCAAGCTATATCACCGGGCAGGTGCTGGCGGTCGATGGCGGCTATCTCGCGCACTTCTGACTTGCCTTTGCGCGCAAAATCGCTAGATCGCGCGCCTTCACCGACACGTATTTCACCACCGGCCTGGCTGAAAGGGCTGCCAGGGCTGGTTCGGACGTGTCTCTGCAAAGGAGATGAAAATGCCCAAGCTGAAGACCAAGAGCGGTGTGAAGAAGCGCTTCAAGTTCACCGCGACCGGCAAGGTCAAGCATGGTGCCGTTGGTAAACGCCACCGCCTGATCAGCCATAATGCGAAGTATATCCGCCAGCACCGTGGCACCGACCTGCTTGCCAAGCAGGATGTCGACCACATCAAGAAGTGGGCCCCCTACGGGCTGAAGTGATCGCTCGAGAGAACCGTCTCTCGCGTCACCCGACTTTGTCGAAAGGATATAGAATATGCCTCGCATCAAACGCGGCGTCACCACGCGCCAGAAGCACAAGCGGCTCCTAGACCAGGCCAAGGGCTATCGCGGTCGCCGCAAGAACACGATTCGCGTTGCCCGTCAGGCGGTCGAAAAGGCCGGCCAGTACGCCTATCGCGACCGCAAGGTTAAGAAGCGCAACTTCCGCGCACTGTGGATCCAGCGCATCAACGCGGCCGTGCGCGCCGAAGGCCTGACCTATTCGCAGTTCATGCACGGCACCAAGCTGGCCGGCATCGAGCTGGACCGCAAGGTGATGGCCGACCTCGCCATGAACGAGGAAGCGGCCTTCAAGGCGATCATCAAGCAGGCCAAGGACGCGCTTCCGGCGTAACCCGAGCCAATCTGCTTGAACGAACAAGGGCGCCAGGCATTGCTTCGGCGCCCTTTTTCGTGTCCGCCCACGTCATCCCTGCGTAAGCAGGGACCCAGCTCCGGGAGTGGCGGATGACACGGGGCTTGCAACCGGCGGTCTATCTTCTCGCCTCGCGCCGCAACGGCACGCTCTATGTCGGCGTGACGTCGGACCTCAGGAAACGCATCGCCGAGCACCGCGATGGGTTGATTGAAGGGTTCACGAAAGACTACGGCGTGACGCGTCTCGTCTGGTTCGAAGAGCACGCCACGATGGACGCAGCGATCCTGCGCGAAAAAAGGATCAAGAAATGGAAGCGCGAATGGAAGATCAACCTCATTCGCGAGCAGAATGCCGACTGGCGGGATCTGGCGGTGGATTTGGGCTTCGGCATGTTGCCGCCAATTCCTTCGTGTCGATCCTGAACGATGGAGATGGGTTCCTGCCTGCGCAGGAATGACGAGCATGACAGATTCTTCCGAACACGAAGCAAAGGTCACCCAGACGCTCGAGCGGCTGCACGCCGCCGACGATCTCGACACTCTCGAGGCGATCCGGGTGGAGGCGCTGGGCAAGCAGGGCTGGCTCAACGCGCTGATGAAGACGCTGGGCAAGATGAGCCCCGAAGAACGCCAGACCGAAGGCCCGCGCCTGCAGGGGATGCGTGCGCGCGTTGCCGACGCGATCGAGGACCGCAAGGCCGTGCTCGAAGCTGCCGCGCTCGAAGCGAAGCTGGCGACCGAGATTCTCGATCTCACGCTGCCCGCGCCGCAAGCGCCGCAAGGATCGGTCCATCCGGTCAGCCAGGTGATGGACGAGATTGCGGAAATCTTCGCCGATCTGGGCTTCGCAGTCGCCACCGGCCCCGAGATCGAGGACGAGTGGCACAATTTCAGCGCGCTCAACATGGCGGAAACGCACCCCGCGCGCGCCGAGCACGACACGTTCTATTTCCCCGATCGCGATGCCGACGATCACCGCATGCTGCTGCGCACGCACACCTCGCCGGTGCAGATTCGCACGATGAAGGGGTTGTCCGCGAACAAAGGCGAGCCGGTGCGGATCATCGCGCCGGGCCGCGTCTATCGCAGCGACAGCGATGCGACCCACACGCCGATGTTCCATCAGGTCGAAGGCCTCGCGATCGACCGCGACATTCACCTCGGCCATCTCAAGTGGACGCTGGAAACCTTCTTCAAGGCTTTGTTCGAGCGTGACGATATCGTCCTGCGCCTGCGCCCGTCCTACTTCCCCTTCACCGAACCTTCGGTCGAGTTCGACGTCGGCTATTCGAACGAGGGCGGACGCCGAGTCGTCGGTGGCCACGGCGATGCCGAAGGGCACGACTGGATGGAGCTGGGCGGAAGCGGGATGGTTAATCGCCGCGTCCTCGAACACGCAGGATACGATCCTGACGAGTGGCAGGGCTTCGCCTTCGGCCTCGGGATCGATCGCCTCGCCATGCTCAAATACGGAATGAACGACTTGCGCGCCTTCTTCGATGGCGATGGCCGGTGGCTGTCGCACTACGGCTTCTCGCCCTTCGACCAACCGACGCTTTCGGGCGGGGTAGGAGCACGCGCATGAAGTTCTCGATCGAATGGCTCAAGTACTTCCTCGACACCGATGCCACGGTGCAGGAGATCGCGGATACGCTCAACGCGATCGGCCACGAGGTCGAGGGGATCGAGAATCCGGCGGACACCCTCGCCGGGTTCAAGGTTGCCGAAGTGCTCACCGCAAGCCCGCATCCCGATGCGGACAAGCTGCAGGTGCTCTCGGTCTCGACTGGTGAGGGCGATCCGCTGCAGGTCGTCTGCGGTGCGCCCAATGCGCGCGCGGGGATGAAGGGCGTGCTCGGCCTGGCCGGTGCGGTGGTGCCCGCCAACGGCATGGAACTGCGCAAGTCCAAGATTCGCGGCGTCGAATCGAACGGCATGATGTGTTCTGTGCGCGAGCTTGAGCTGGGCGAGGAGCACGACGGGATTATCGAGCTGCCCGCCGATGCGCCGACCGGTGCCGATTTCGCCGAATATCACGCCGCCTCGCCGATCATCGACGTGGCGATCACCCCCAACCGCCCCGATTGCATGGGCGTGATGGGCATTGCACGCGATCTCGCCGCAGCAGGGCTTGGCACGTTCAAGCCGGTCGAAGTCTCGCCGGTTGCGGGCGAGGGCGCATGCCCGGTCGAAATCCGCACCGACGATGCCGAGGGCTGCCCCGCCTTCTACGGCCGCGTGATTCGCGGCGTGAGCAACGGCGCTTCGCCTGAGTGGATGCAGCGTCGCCTGAAGGCGGCGGGCCAGCGGCCTATTTCCGCGCTGGTCGACTGCACCAACTACCTGATGCTCGCCTTCGGGCGGCCCGCGCACGTCTATGATCTCGCCAAGCTCAACGGCCCCGTGGTCGCCCGCCGCGCGCAGGACGGCGAGCAGATCGAGGCGCTGAACGAGAAGAGCTACACGCTCGATTCGACCATGACCGTGATCGCCGACGACACCGGCGTGCACGACATCGGCGGGATCATGGGTGGCGAGCATTCCTCGGCCCAAGCGGATACCGCCGACGTGCTGCTCGAGATCGCGTATTTTGACCCGGCGCAGATCGGCGTAACGGGCCGCAAGCTCGGCCTTGCGACCGATGCGCGCAGCCGGTTCGAGCGAGGGGTGGACCCGGAGTTCCTCGACGACGGGCTCGCGATCCTGACCGATCTGGTGCTCAAGACCTGCGGCGGGACGCCCACCGAGGTCGTGCGTGCGGGCGAGCCGCCGGTCGAGGGCAAGGTCGTCACCTTCGATCCGGCGATGACCGCGAAGCTGGGCGGTGTCGAGGTGGCAGAGGATCGCCAGCGGGCCATCCTGACCGCGCTCGATTTCGAGGTCGCGCAGGACTGGACCGTCACCTGCCCGCCGCGCCGCCACGATATCGAAGGGCCTGCCGATCTGGTCGAGGAAGTCGTCCGGATCGAAGGGCTCGACAAGGTCGCCAGCGTTCCGCTGACCCGCGCGCCGGGTGTCGCCAAGCCGACCGCCACGCCCCAGCAGAAGCTGGAGCGCCGGGTCCGCCGTGCCGCCGCTGGGCGCGGTCTGCACGAGGCGGTGACCTGGTCGTTCCTGCCGGTGCCCGAGGCGGAGCATTTCGCCGATGGGGCGCAGCTGTGGGTGCTCGACAACCCGATTAGCGAAGACCTGAAGGCGATGCGTCCCTCGCTGCTGCCGGGCCTGCTGACTGCGGCCAAGCGCGCGTCGGATCGCGGCGCGGCGGGTGCGCGGCTGTTCGAGATCGGGCGGCGCTATTTCCGTGGGCAAGGCGGCCATAGCGACGAGCGCGCGACGCTCGGCCTCGTCCTCGCGGGCGAGAAGACGCCGCGCGGCTGGGCGAATGGCAAGGCGCAGGGTTTCGACGCCTACGACGCCAAGGCCGAAGCGCTCGCACTGCTCGAAGCGGCGGGCGCTCCGGTCGACAACCTGATGGTGATGCCTGTCCTGAGCCCCGCCGAAGGGGGTGAAGCGGGCTCGCAGTTCCATCCCGGCCAGTCGGCCACGCTGCGGCTCGGCCCCAAGAAGGTGCTCGCCCGCTTCGGTGCGCTGCATCCGAACACGCTCAAGGCGTTCGATATCGATGGGCCTGTGGTCGCGGCGGAGATCTTCCTCGACGCGATCCCTGCGAAGAAGAACGCCGGCTTCGCGCGCGCTGTCTTTAGTCCGCCTGCGCTCCAGCCGGTGATGCGCGACTTCGCGTTCCTGGTCGACAGTTCGCTGCCTGCGGGCGATCTCGTGAAAGCGGTCAAGGGCGCGGACAAGCAGGCCATCACCGATGCGCGCATCTTTGATCGCTTTGACGGGCAGGGCGTTCCGCAAGGCAAGACCTCGCTCGCCCTCGAAGTGACGCTGCAGCCGGGCGAGAAGAGCTTCACCGACGAAGAGCTGAAGGCGATCTCGCAGGCTATCGTCACGGCAGCAGAAAAGCTGGGGGCGGAGTTACGGGCATGAAGACGGCGCTGATTACGGGAGCGACCTCGGGCATTGGCGAAGCGACTGCGCGCCTGCTCGCCACCAATGGCTGGCGGGTGATCGGCACCGGGCGGCGGCAGGAGCGGCTCGACAAGCTGGCCGACGAGCTTGGGGCGGATCGCTTCCTCGGTCTCGCGTTCGATGTCCGGGATGCCGAGGCGCGCAATGCCGCGATCGACGGGCTGCCAGAAGACTGGGCGCAGATCGACCTGCTGGTGAACAATGCAGGGCTGGCCAAGGGCCTCAACCCCGCGCAGTCCGCCGACCTGTCCGACTGGCAGGTGATGATCGACACCAATGTCACCGCGCTGGTCGAACTGACGCGCAAGATGCTGCCCGGCCTGATCGCGCGCAAAGGCGCGATGGTCAATATCGGCTCGGTCGCGGGCAGCTACGTCTATCCCGGCGGCAATGTCTATGCCGGGTCCAAGGCCTTCGTGAACCACTTCACGCTGGCCTTGCGGGCGGACCTGCACGGCACCGGCGTGCGCGTGACCAGCATCGAGCCGGGTATGGCGGAGACCGAATTCACCACCGTGCGCACCGGCAGCCAGGACAAGTCCGACGAGTTCTATTCGGGCGCCCACCCGATGACGGGCGAGGACATTGCTGAGACGATCCGCTGGGTCGCCGAGCTTCCGCCGCACCTCAACATCAACCGGCTGGAGATCATGCCGGTGACGCAGGACTTCGCGGGCTTCCGCGTGGCGCGGGACGAGAACTGACCCACAGAACGTCACCCCGGGCTTGACCCGGGGGCGGTGCTTTTCTTCGGTCCAAGTCGTTGTCATTTGCGTCACACCAGAAGGAAGCACCAACCCCGGCTCGGGGGCCGGGGTGACAAGAATTTTGTAACGAGACACCTATGACCTCCGAACGCCGTACCTTCGCGATCATTTCGCACCCCGACGCGGGTAAGACCACGCTGACCGAGAAGTTGCTGCTTCGCGGCGGGGCGATCCATCTTGCGGGCGAGGTCAAGGCGCGCGGGGCCGCGCGCCGGGCGCGCTCGGACTGGATGAGCATCGAGCAGCAGCGCGGCATCTCGGTCACGTCTAGTGTGATGACGTTCGAGCGGAACGGGATCACCTTCAACCTGCTCGACACGCCGGGGCACGAGGATTTCTCCGAAGACACCTACCGCACGCTGACAGCGGTCGATTCGGCGATCATGGTGCTCGACGCCGCCGCCGGTATCGAGGCGCAGACATTGAAGCTGTTCGAGGTCTGCCGCCTGCGCTCGGTCCCGATCATCACCTTCATCAACAAGATCGACCGCGAGGGGCGCGAGCCGTTCGAACTGCTCGACGAGATTGCCGAAAAGCTCGCTCTCGACACCGCGCCGATGAGCTGGCCGGTGGGCATGGGCGGGCTGTTCGAGGGCGTCTATGACTTCGAGGAGAACGAGCTGTACCTGCCCGAGGGTGACAGCAAGGAATTCCAGGGCAAGACCGTGAAGGTCGACGGGCCCGAAGACGAAAAGCTCTCCGAATATCTCAGCGCCGATGGCGTCGCGCGGGTGGCCGAGGAAGGGCTGCTGGCGCGCGAGGGCTATGCTCCGTTCGATTTCGAGGCCTATCGCAATGGCGACCTGACGCCTGTTTATTTCGGCTCCGCGCTGAAGGAATTCGGCGTCACCGCGATCATCGATGCGATTGCCAAATACGCACCGGCCCCGCGCCCGCAGCCGACCGATGAGGGCGAGATTGCGCCGGACCGTGACGAAGTGACCGGCTTCATCTTCAAGGTGCAGGCCAATATGGACCCCAACCACCGCGACCGGATCGCGTTCATGCGGCAGGTTTCGGGCACCTTCAAACGCGGCATGAAGCTGACGCCCAGCGGCCTCGGCAAGCCGATCGCGGTGCATTCACCGATCCTGTTCTTCGCGCAGGACCGCGAGATCGCCGACAATGCCTACCCGGGCGACATTATCGGCATTCCCAACCACGGCACGCTGCGCGTTGGCGACACGTTGAGCGAGAAGAACGAGGTCCGCTTCACCGGCCTGCCCAACTTCGCGCCCGAAATCCTGCGCCGTGTGCAGCTGAAGGACCCGACCAAGACCAAGCAGCTGAGGAAGGCGCTCGACGACCTCTCCGAAGAGGGCGTGATCCAGGTGTTCTATCCGGAGCTCGGCGCGCAGCACATCGTCGGTGTGGTCGGGCAGCTGCAGCTGGAGGTGCTGATTTCGCGTCTCGCCGCCGAGTACAAGGTCGAGGCCGCGCTCGAACCCGCACCCTTCGCGACCGCGCGCTGGGTGAAGGGCGGCGACAAGGCGCTCGACGAATTCGAGAAGTTCAACCGCGCCAACCTCGCCAAGGATCGTGACGGCGACATGGTGTTCCTCGCCAAGAGCCCGTGGGACGTGAACTATCAGGCGGACAAGAACCCGGACCTGACCTTCTCGGCCACCAAGGAACGGTGAGGCCCCGTCATTCCCCCGAAGGCGGGAATCCCGCTTTCCGCAAACGGGCGGGACCCCCGCCTTTGCGGGGGTGACGGATGAATGGGGGTGAGGTAAATCTGCCCCATGGCCGACTTCTTCGACACGCTGACCGAGCAGCATATCGCGATGATCGCGAAGCAGCCGGTGTTCTTCGTCGCGACGTCGGCAGCCGATGCGCGGATCAATCTCAGCCCGAAAGGTTACGATGCGTTCCGCGTGCTGGCGCCGGATCGGGTCGCGTATCTCGACATCGCCGGGTCGGGCAACGAGACCCACGCGCACCTGAAGGCGGATGGCCGCATCACGCTGATGTTCTGCAATTTCGAACAGCCCGCCCTTATCCTGCGCATCTATGGCCGGGGCGCCCCGGTGCTGCCGCAGGACCCCGCTTTCGACGCGCTTGCCGCGCATTTCACGCTGCTCCCCGGCACGCGCCAGATCTTCGATATCGCGGTCGAAAGCGTGCAGACGTCCTGCGGTTGGGGCGTGCCCTTCATGGGCTACGAAAAGGACCGTGAAACGCTGAAAAAGGCGCATCGCGGGCGCGACCCCGATGCCTATGTCGCAAAGCGCCAGCGCCAGACGCAGAGTATCGACGGCCTGCCGGTGACGCCGCCCGATCGCTATATTGCCGGTGATGACGAAAACGCGACCGAAGCTGCCGAATAGTCTCACACCTGCTGCGCGTAAATCCTGGCTTCATCAAAGCAGTGCTTCTGCATGGGGGCGGGCCATGTTATGGTTAACGCAAGAAGCAATGATGGGGAGTGAACCATGATGCGTTCGCTAATTCTCGCGTTTTCGCTTGCTGTAATGGGCATCGCGCCTGCTTCGGCGCAAGTTCTCACCCCGGCTGCCACCGGCGGGCTGCCCGAAGATTTTCAGGGCAAGGTCCAGTATTTTGGCAATCATAGCGGGGAAGTCGTTGCCATCGTTCCGGGCACACCCCGGCGCACGGACACCAAATGCCCCAAGCGCGAGGGCGGCTGCCCCGAACTGATCGGCGGGAGCTTCCAGGCCGAGCTCGAATTCGACGGCGACATCGTAAAGGGCAAGTATCGCGGCACGGGCGGCATGCGCCCCTCGACGCTGATCGGCCGTCGCAACGGCGCCACTTGTCGCCTGTTCGACACCACCGACGGCTCCGTCTGGAGCGGCCGCTGCGATCGCGAAGCCTTTATCGGCACCGTGCGAAGCGTCCCCAACGCGCCCGAGCAGATCGATCTCGCGTTCGAAACGGTCGGCGTGAACACGGTCGACTTCTACGAACGCGATCGCACGCGCGAGCTGATCGCGGCCTATGATCGCTTCGGCGGGATCGCCTTTGGCGATGCAGCGGGCGAATCGCGGCTCGACGCGCTGCTGCAACTGCACGGCTACTTCGTGGATCGCGACCTCGCCTATCGCCCGGGCACGCTGCGCAATGTGGAGCGTGAGAGCGACAAGAAGAACAGCCCGATCTATTCGGTCTACGGCGATTACACACGGCTCGACGGGGCGAGCGCATGGGCGCGCGCGCGGTTCGAATATGGCCGCTTCGTGTGCCTCGAAACCTCGGTCGAGCCCGGATACTGCCGGGTGATCGACTCGATCCCGCCCGCGCTCGACCCGGTCGACGACCTGTTCGATTTCAGCGGCGCAGCGGGCCCCACACAGGGTTTCTGAGGACGCGCCGAAAAGGCCCGCTCGACCTTCCCGGGTCAGTTCGCCTTTTCGGCCTCCATCACGAAATCCGCGCAACGCTCCCCGATCATGATCGCGGGGGCGTTTGTGTTGCCGGAGACGATCTTCGGCATGACCGAGGCATCGGCGATCCACAGCCCGTCGATCCCGCGCGCCTTCAGCGCAGGGTCGACCACCGCCTCTTCGTCCGAACCCATGCGGCACGTGCCGACCGGGTGATAGACCGTGTCGGCGCGCTCGCGGATCAGCGCATCGAGCGCGGTATCGTCCGACAGGTCGACCGGATGGCGATCTGCCAGACCATAGCCCGCCAGCGGCATCACATCGGCGATCCGGTGCGACACGCGCACGCCTTCGCGCAAGGTCGCGATGTCGCGTTCATCGTCGAGGAAGTTGGGGTCGATCGCAGGCGCTGCTGCCGCGTCGGGGCTGGCGAGGCGGACCGTGCCCCGGCTTTCCGGACGGAGCACGCAGGCGTGGAGCGAGACGCCATGTCCGCTCAACCTCTCGCGCCCGTGGTCCTCCAGCATCGCAGGCACGAAGTGCCACTGCACGTCGGGTGCGGGCGCATCGGGCATCACGCTCCAGAACCCTCCCGCCTCGGCATAGGGCGTGGTCATGGCGCCGGTGCGCCTGCGCCGATGTTCAAGCACCGCGCGCGCCATCCGCAGCGTGCCCTCGGCGCTCCTGCCGATGGGCACGCGGCTGGCGCTTTCCCAGCAGGAAACATAATCGATATGGTCCTGCAGGTTGCTGCCGACCGCCGGCCGGTCGAGCGCGACCTGGATATCGAGTGCGCGCAGATGCTTGCCCGGGCCGATGCCCGACAGCATCAGGATCTGGGGTGAATTGAACGCACCGGCCGACAGGATCACGCCGCGGCGGGCATAAATCGTCTCGCGGCGCTTGCCCCGCCGGATTGCGACGCCGGTCACCCGCCCGCCCTCGATCACCAGTTTCTCGACCTGTGTATTGGTGCGGATGTCGAGGTTCGGCGCGTCGCGAATCGGCTCGACATAGGCGCGCGACGCGGACCAGCGCTCGCCCTTGCGCTGGGTCACCTGGAACACGCCGAAGCCGGCCTGTCTCTCGCCGTTGAAATCGTCGCGCTCGGGGTACTGGAGCGCGGCGGCGCTTTGCACGAAGGCGTCGCTCGCTTCGTTGGTCCAGTGCTGGTCGGAAACGAACAGCGGCCCGCCCGCGCCGTGATATTCGTCCGCGCCGCGCTCGTTCGCTTCGGCCTTTTTGAACCATGGCAGCACGTCTTCGTAAGACCAGCCGTCGCAGCCCATTGCGGCCCAGTTATCGTAGTCCCACGCATTGCCGCGAATATAGACCATCGCATTGATCGCCGAGGACCCGCCTAGGCCCCGGCCGCGCGGCTGGTAACCCACGCGCCCGTTCAGGCCCTTTTGCGGCACGGTTTCGTAACGATAGTTCTGGCTGCCGCGCAGGAAGGGCATCATGCCCGGCGTTTTCACCCGCATGTCGTTGTTGCGACTGCCTGCCTCGACCAGGCAGACGCTGCGCTGGCCGTCCACCGCCAGCCGCCCGGTCACCGCGCAACCCGCACTGCCGCCGCCGATCACGATATAGTCGTATTGGTTCATCCGCCTGTCCTCTCCCTGGAGATATCCTCTCCGTTTACGGAAAGGTTAGGCGGCGCGGCGAGGCCCCGCAATCGGCTTTTCTGCAGGAACGCCTTCCGGCTCGCCTTCTCCCTGCCGCGCCAGCCAGCGCGCGCGGATCATGTCGGAGGTCTCGCGGCTGCCGTCATGGCTCCAGCCCGGCTCGCGCAGCAGGTAGGAAAGCTTGTGCTTCCAGGGCGCGCGCCAGATATCGCCCAGCATTCCGACCCATTCGTGAAACACCGACCAGAGCAGGTTGAAGCTGCCCAGCTGTTTCACGATGCCGTAGCGGATCGGTTCTTCCTCGTGGCTGCGCTCGGCTTCGAAAGTGCCGAACATCCGGTCCCACACGATGAAAACGCCCGCGTAATTGCGGTCGAGATAGCGCGGGTTGGTCGCATGGTGGACGCGGTGGTGGCTCGGCGTGTTCATCACCGCCTCGAACCAGCGCGGCATCCTGCGAATCGCCTCGGTATGGATCCAGAACTGGTAGATCAGGTTGAAACCGCCGCAGATCGCGATCATCGCGGGGTGGAAGCCGAGCAGCACCAGCGGCAGCGCGAACAGCAGGCCGAAGGTGAACGCTCCGGTCCATGTCTGCCGCAGCGCGGTGCTGAGATTGTAATGCTGGCTCGAATGATGGTTCACGTGGCTCGCCCACATCCACCGGATGCGGTGGCCCGCGCGGTGGACCCAGTAATATTTGAGGTCGTCGAGCACGAAGCAGACCGGCCACGCCCACCATGCGAAGCCGATGTCGAACAGCCGGTATTCGTAGGCGTTGATAAAGACCCACACCGCAAACCCGCCGAACAGCAGGCCCGCCACCGTGCTGCCGAGCCCGAAGGCGAGGCTGACCAGAGTGTCCCGCGGCTCGTAAGCGCTGGGATTGCGAAAGCGCGCCCAGATCATCTCGATCAGGACGAGCGCCACGAAGCCGGGGATCGCATAGGTGGTGGGGTCGAAATCGGGCATCGGAGGGTCAATCTAGCGCGTCGATGCGCGATGCCCAAGCCCGCGCATCGTCGCCGAGGTCGAGGGTGACGCGACCGTAGCGGCGGTCGGTGGTCACGACGGTCAGGATCGCGCCGTCGAGCAGCGCCTGCGCGCCCGGCTCCAGCACCCGGCCCGCGAAATGCGAACCATGGCGCCGCAGGACCATGATCCGACCTCGCGCATCGGTTAAAATCGCGCCTTTTCCATCGCGCGAACAGACGGCTTCGACGGGATCGAACCCGGTATCGGCCTCGTACGCGCGGCCCATCGCATCCTCGCCGTCGGCAAGGTGGGGGCCTGTGCCCAGCTTCAGCGCCCACGCAATTCCTGCGAGCACAAGAATCGCGGCCAGCGATCCGATCAGCTGAAGGAGCGCGGGATCCATGGCCTCACTCGCTCCCGGTGGCGGCCCCGTCTCCGGCGCGCCGGTTGTTGCGCCTCCACATGTTGAGCATCTCGACCCCGACCGAGAAGCCCATTGCCGCGTAGATGTAACCCTTGGGAACGTGGAAGCCGAACCCGTCGGCGATCAGCACCAGCCCGATCATCACGAGGAAGGCAAGCGCCAGCATCACCAGTGTCGGATTGTTCTCGATAAATTTGGCGAGCGGATCGGCGGCGACCATCATCACGCCCACGGTGATGACGACGGCGGTGATCATGATCGGCAGCTCGTCGGTCATGCCCACGGCGGTGAGAATCGAATCGATCGAGAACACCATGTCGAGCGCGATGATCTGCACGATTGCCGCGCCGAAGGTGAGCTGCGCGGTCGTCTTTACCTTGTCGAACATGTCGTCCGATTCGTCGGGCTCGACATTGTGATGGATTTCCTTGGTCGCCTTCCACAGCAGGAACAGCCCGCCAGCCAGCAGGATGAGGTCGCGACCCGAGAAGGCGGTTTCGAAAGATGGGACGCCATGCTCGGTCATCGGGCCGACAAGGCCCAGATCGAACAGCGGAGTCTGCAAGGTGACCAGCCAGCCGATCAGGAACAAGAGGGCGATTCGCATCACGAGCGCCAGCGCAAGGCCGATTCTGCGGGCGCGGGTCTGCTGGTCCTCGGGCAATTTGTTCGAGATGATGGCGATGAAGATGAGGTTGTCGATTCCCAGGATCACCTCGAGCATGATGAGCGTCAGCAGCGCTGCCCAGGCAGCGGGATCGGTCAGCAGAGCAAGGATATCCATGCCCTCAGCCATGGCGCGAGGCGCTGACCTGCGCAAGCGCACGCGACTGAACTGTCTGCGAAATTGTCACAATCTTGCGGAATGAAAGGCGACATTGCGATTTGGTTCGCGCCGAACCGCATTCTGCGGTAAGGGTAGAACTAGCCTGGCGGGGGATTAGCGTCACGGACGTCGATAATTTGCCACGGAGCAATGCCGGGAGGTGACCGTCCGCACCACCCGACATTTCGATTTGAGGACGGATGGAAGTAGCAGGGTTTTTGGCGAGTTATGGGTTACGATAAAGGACGTCGGCGCGGGCGCGACAAGCGGGACAATATCGGCGAGGATGGCTTCGAGCCGTTTCCCGGTGGCGGTGATTTCGGCGGCGGTTTTCAGGATCGCGGCGGCTTCGACGATCGCGGTGGCGGTTTTCAGGATCGCGGCGGCTTCAACAATGACCGCGGCGGTTTCCAGGATCGCGGTGGCGGCGGCGGAGGCCGTGGCGGCTTTGGCGGCGGCGGCCCGCGCGGTGGACCCGGCGGCGGCGGCGGTTTCAACCGCATGCCCGCACAGGTCGTCGGTACCGGCAAAGGCCAGGTGAAGTTCTTCAACAGCCAGAAAGGCTTCGGCTTCATCCAGCAGGAAGGCGGCGGGGACGATGTGTTCGTTCACATCAGCGCCGTCGAACGTGCCGGGCTCGAAGGTCTGGCCGAAGGCCAGGAGCTGGAATTCAACCTGGTCGATCGCGGCGGAAAGATTTCCGCGCAGGATCTCCAAATCGTCGGCGACGTCATCCCGGTCACCGGTGGCGGCGCAGGAGCGCCCGGCGGCGACGCTGCGGGCGGAGCGCCCCGGCGGGAGCTGACCGGCGAGAAAGCGACCGGGACGGTCAAGTTCTTCAATTCGATGAAGGGCTTCGGCTTTCTCGTGCGCGATGACGGCCAGCCCGATGCCTTCGTGCATATCAGTGCGGTCGAACGCTCTGGCCTGTCGCAGATCAACGAGGGCGAACGGTACGAGTTCGATCTCGAAGTCGACCGACGAGGCAAGCATTCGGCGGTCAATCTCGTTCCCGTGCAGGACTAGGCCTGTACCCGAATGAGTGGCGCGTCCGGACGGGTCGGACCATCCGGTTTGACCCGCAACGGGTGACGCAATAGATTGTCGGCAATAGCGATGAATGGCGGTTCCCTCGCGGGGCCGCCATTTCTCTTTCCAGCAGGTATCAAGAAGCCCGGAGTTCCCCCATGTCGATCAGCCCTCTCATGCCCGTCTATCCCCGTTGCGGCGTGCGCCCGGTCAAGGGCGAGAATTGCCACCTGATCGACGAGGACGGCACGCGCTATCTCGATTTCGCGAGCGGGATTGCCGTCAATCTGCTGGGTCACAGCCATCCAGCGCTGATCGGCGCGATCCAGAAACAGGCCGAGACGCTGATGCACGTCTCCAACCTTTACGGCAGCCCGCATCAGGAACGCCTGGCGCAGATGCTGGTCGACGCGACCTTTGCCGACACCGTGTTCTTTACCAACTCGGGCGCAGAGGCCGTCGAATGCGCGATCAAGGCGGCGCGCGCGTTCCACCAGCACGAGGATGGCGACCCTGCCCGGACCGAGCTGATCACCTTCACCAGCGCCTTCCATGGCCGCACGATGGCGACGATCAGCGCATCGAACCAGGCGAAGATGCACCACGGTTTCCTGCCGCTGCTGGAAGGATTCGCCTATTGCGAATTCGACGATCTCGAGGCGGCGCGCGCGATGATCGGTCCGCAGACCGCGGGCTTCCTCGTCGAACCGATACAGGGCGAGGGGGGTATTCGTCCGGCCAGCCAGGCATTCATGCAGGGCCTGCGCGATCTCGCCGACGAACACGGCCTGATGCTGGTGCTGGACGAGGTGCAGTGCGGCGTGGCGCGCACGGGCAAGCTCTACGCGCATGAGCTGTACGGCATCACGCCCGATATCATCGCGACGGCCAAGGGTATCGGCGGCGGCTTCCCGCTCGGCGCGTGCCTTGCCACCGAGCACGCGGCGCGCGGCATGACCTTCGGCACCCACGGATCGACCTACGGCGGCAATCCGCTGGCGATGGCGGCGGGCACGGCGGTGATGGAAACGGTCGCCAACGAGGACTTCCTCGCCGGTGTGCGCGACAAGGGCGCGCGCCTCAAGGCCCGGCTCGAGCAGTTCATCGGCAACTACCCCGATCTGTTCGATCACGTTCGCGGCGAGGGCCTCATGCTGGGCCTGAAGATGAAGGTGGAAAGCCGCCCCTTCTTCCAGCACCTGCGCGACAAGCATCAGCTGCTGACCGTGGCGGCGGGCGACAACACCCTGCGCGTGCTGCCGCCGCTGGTCATCGGTGATGCCGAGATGGATGAGTTCTTCGACAAGCTGTCGGCCGGGGCGGCCGACTACACTGTCCCCGAACCTGCATGATGGAGGGCGCAATGGACGTTCGGCATTTCCTCGACCTCGGCGATGCGGGTGGCGATGCGATTGCGGCGATGATCAATGACGCGCAGGACCGCAAGGCAGCGCGCGTCGGCTGGCCCAAGGCGAGGGCGGATGCGGACGCACCGCTCAAGGACCACGTCCTCGCGATGGTGTTCGAAAAGAGCTCCACCCGCACGCGCGTCAGCTTCGATATCGCGATGCGCCAGCTTGGCGGCAGCGCGGTGGTGCTGGACGCGGGGACGTCGCAGCTCGGCCGGGGCGAGAGCGTGGCGGACACCGCGCGCGTGCTCAGCCGGATGGCTGACGCGATCATGGTGCGAACCGACGATCACGCGAAGATCGAGGAAATGGCGCGCCACGCGAGCGTGCCGGTCATCAACGGCCTGACCGATCGGTCGCATCCCTGCCAGATCGTCGCCGACCTCCTGACGATCGTCGAGCACGGCAAGGCCTTGCCCGGCCTCGAGGTCGCCTGGCTCGGCGATGGCAACAACGTGTTGCATTCGATTCTCGAGGCAGCGGGGCTGATGAAGTTCAACGTGCGCATCGGCACGCCCACAGGTTACGAGCCGGCGGCCGAATTCGTCGAGATTGCACGCGCGGGCGGGGCGCAGGTCACGATGACGAACGACGCGGCCCAGGCAGCGCGCGGCGCCGATGTCATCGTCACCGATACGTGGGTATCGATGGGGCAGGACCATGCGGAGGCCAAGCTGGCGGCGATGGCGCCATTCCAGGTCGATGCCGCGCTGATGGCCAAGGCGGATCCGCAAGCGCGCTTCCTCCATTGCCTGCCCGCGCATATTGGCGAGGAAGTGAGCGAGGAGGTCTTCGAAGGCCCGCAATCGGTCGTTTTCGACGAGGCGGAGAACCGCATTCACGCGCAGAAATCCGTCTTGCTCTGGGCGTTCGGAAAGCTCTGATCGCCTTGCGCGGCACGGCGGGGCTTGGGTGGGCCCGCCGCGTCCCCATATAGCGCGCCGTGACCGATACTGCGAAACAGCCCGATACCGCCTTGAGCGAGACCTTCACCGATCGCCTGCTCGGCGCGTCGATCCCCGCGCGCGACGCGCGCCTGCGGCTCGTCCGGCTGGACGAAACGCTGGCGGAAATCCTCGCCGCACATGATTACCCCCCCGCCATCCGCCACGTACTGGCAGAGGCGCTGGTCATCGCCGCGCTGGTCGGCGGACTGGTCGATGAGGGGGAGGGAGCAGCCGGCGGCCAGATGACGATGCAGGCGCAGACCAAGGCTGGCGTCATCAAACTGCTGGTGTGCGATTATCGGCAGGGCGAATTGCGCGGCTATGCCGATTTCGATGCCGACGCTCTCTCGGCGCTCGGCGCGAATCCCTCGCTACCCGCGCTGTTCGGAGAAGGATTCCTCGCAATTACCTTCGACGTCCCCGAGCGAGGCGGGCGCTACCAGGGCATCGTCCCGCTCGAGGGCAACAGTCTGGCCGAAGCGTGCGAGCTCTATTTCGAGCAGTCTGAACAGGTGCCGACCATGGTACGGATTGCGGTGAGGGCGGAAGGCAAGCGGACGCTGGCCGCCGGTCTCCTCGCGCAGCACCTGCCCGATGGCGAGGTTGGCCGCGAGCGTCTGCATGTCCGGCTGACCCACCCCGAGTGGGAACATGTGCAGGTCATGGCCTCTTCGATCCGGCACGATGAGCTGCTCGAGGAAGAGGTTTCGCTCGACGCACTCGTTTGGCGCCTGTTTCACGAGGAGGACGAGGTGCGCGTGTTCCCCGGCGCCACGCTCTCGCGCGGCTGTCGATGCAGCGTCGAGCACTATGAATCGGTCCTTGGTCGATTTCCGGAAGCGGAAAAAGCCGAGATGCGCGACGAAAACGGGGACATTCTCGTCGATTGTGCGTTCTGCTCGAAGATCTTCACGATTGCGACGTGAATTGTTCAGGTTCGATGGTGTGTTGATCGTGTAGTCCGGCGGAGCAACGGGCTTTGCGTTCGCTCGCTGAATTGAGAGATAAGGTTATGCGACGTCTGACGAAGAAAGCTGCTGTCGCGCTTGCCGTGAGCATCGGCGCCGTCCTCGCCACGCCTGTGGCCGCCAATATCGCCACAACCGCAGTCTTCGGGGAGTTGCGCCTCGGCACCTGGGAGATCCGCGAGCGCGGGGCGGACCGTCCCCGCCGCATCTGCCTCCGATCCGAACGCGATCTGGTGCAGTTGCGCCACCGGGGGCAGTCGTGTCGGCGCATCGTGATCGAAGACAGCGAGGCGGTTGCGACCGTTCAGTATAGCTGCTCTGGCGCCGGCTATGGCCGCACGCGCATAAGGCGCGAGAGTGCGGAGCTGGTCCAGTTGCAGAGCGACGGGATCGAGCGCGGTTCGCCGTTCTCGCTTGAGGCGGAAGGACGCCGGGTCGGCGCCTGTAAGTGACCCTCATGCGCGAACGGTCTTGCAGGCCTGCCGCCTGACCCGCTAGCCCGCTTCGATGGCTGCCAGAAAACGTTCCGATATTGCCGCCGTCCTCCTTTCGGGAGGGCTCGATTCCATGGTCGCGGCCGCGCTTGCTAAAGAAGCGGGGCGCGAGGTCCATGCGCTGACGATCGATTATGGCCAGCGTCACCGGCGTGAAATCGAGGCTGCGCGAGGCATCGCTCGGACGCTGGGTCTGGCCAGCCATTCCGAAATCGCGCTCGATCTGCGCCAGTTCGGCGGGTCTGCCCTGACCGCCGATATCGACGTGCCCAAAAGCGGGGTGGGCGAGGATATCCCGGTCACCTACGTGCCCGCGCGCAATCTCGTGTTTCTTTCGCTGACGACTGCCTTTGCCGAGAGCATCGGCGCCGGACGGATCACCATCGGCGTCAATGCGCTCGATTACTCGGGCTATCCCGACTGCCGGCCAGAGTTCATCGCGGCGTTTGCCGAAGCCGCGCGGCTCGGCACCAAGGCGGGCGTCGGGGGCGAGGGTTTCGCCATCGACACACCGCTGCAGTTCATGACCAAAGCCGATATTGCGCGCGAATGCTACCGGCTCGGGCTCGATCCGGCCCTGAGCTGGTCGTGCTACGATCCGACGCCCGCCGGCCTCGCCTGCGGAGCATGCGATTCGTGCCGCTTGCGCCGAAAGGGCTTTGCCGAAGCCGAGCTTGTCGATACCACCCTCTACTCAGAGGAAAATACCTGATTGGACGGAGTGAGGGATTGAGTACAGCCGCGAATGTCGAGCGCCCGGAGAGCGCGCCGGTCGACCCCAATGCCAAGGTACCAGCCTATAGCTGGTACGCGCTCAGCGTGCTGGTGCTCATCTATGTGCTGAACTTCGTGGACCGGCAGATCCTGTCGATCCTCGCCAACGACATCAAGGCCGACCTGGGCGTGGATGACGCGTTTCTGGGGTTCCTCTACGGCACCGCCTTCGCGATCTTCTATGCGCTGTTCGGTATTCCGCTCGGCAAGCTGGCGGATAGCTGGCACCGCATCCGGCTGATGACCATCGGTCTGGCGCTGTGGTCGGCCATGACCGCCCTGTCGGGCTTTGCGAAGAACGCAGCGATGCTGTCGGGCGCACGCGTGGGGGTCGGGATCGGCGAGGCAACCGCAAGTCCGGCTGCCTATTCGCTCATTTCCGACTGGTTTCCTGCGCGGCTGCGCGCCACCGCGCTCGCGATCTATTCGTCCGGCCTCTATGTGGGCGGTGGGATCTCGCTGGTTATCGGCGCGCTGGTGGTGGAGAACTGGAATGCCGCCTACCCCGATGGCGGTCCACTGGGCCTCGCCGGTTGGCAGGCCGCTTTCATCGCGGTAGGCCTGCCCGGCCTGCTGCTCGCCGTATGGGTCTTCACGCTGAAAGAGCCGGTGCGTGGCCTGATCGACGGGATGCCGTCAGAGCGGGTCGAGAAGCCGTTTCGCGGTTTCATCGAGGAACTGCTGCAGATCATCCCGCCATTCACTATTTTCGGCGCCGCGCGGCGGAGCCCGGCAGCCCTGGTGGCCAATCTTGCGGGGCTGGTCGGGTTCTTCACTGCGGCGTGGCTGATCACGCTACTGGCGGAAACCGGACAGGGCTTCATCATGGGCGCTATGGGTTTCGATGTAGCGATATCAGACCAATGGTTCCTGCTGGCGGTCGGCTATTACGCGATCTTCAGCTGGGCGAGCGCGCTGCGTTCGCGCGATGCGGAAACCTTTGCCCTGACCTGGGGCTCACCCGCATTTCTGTGCACCATCCTGGGCTACGGCATGGTCGCCTTCATGTCCTACGCCACATCCTACTGGGGCGCTCCCTATGGTGAGCGTGTGTTCGAGATCTCGAAGAGCGAGCTGGGCCTGTTGCTGGGCGCGCCTGCCGCGGTCACGGGCTTCCTCGGCGTCGTGCTCGGCGGTCGTGCGGCGGACTGGCTCTTCACCAAGCTGCCCGGCGGCCGGCTTTATGTCGTTCTGTTCGGCCTACTCGCGCCGGCGCCGGTCATCTGGGTGATGTTCACCACCGAGAGCAAAACACTCTTCCTCATCGCGGCCGCAATCGCCCAGCTCTTTGCGTCGAGCGCTTTGGGTGCCGCCGCAGCGACCAGCCAGTCGCTCGTCCTGCCACGGATGCGTGGCGTCGCGACGGCGACCTTCTTCCTTGCGACAACGCTCGTCGGGTTGGCGCTTGGCCCCTATCTCGCGGGTCTGATATCGGCGAAATCGGGCGAAAACCTTTCGCTCGGCATGCTGAGCCTGCTCTGGGCCGCGCCGATCGGTTTGGTTCTGCTGGTCTTCGCGCTCAAGCTGGTTCCGGCGGCGCAGGAACGGGTGCTCGAGCTGGGTCGGGCGGAGTCGACTGGCGGATAGCGGCAGCCGACTCCGGCACGATTTACACGATCAAGCCTGCGTAAGCACGCCGCAGGCGATGCGCGAACCTGCCGCGCCCGATGGATCGGTGCGACCATCGTCGGGGTCGGCGTGGATGACCACCGCCGTTCCGTCGGCATCGAAGACATTTTCGAGCACATAGGCGCGTGATCCGCCGACGGGCACTTGCATGCTCGCAGTACCGTTCGCGCGGGCGGTGAGGTTGGGCAGGTCGCCGAGATGATTTCCATCATCGTCGAGCAGGCCGTGGCCTTCGTTGGAGGGATTGAGATGTCCGCCTGCCGACTTGAAGTCGGGCAAGGTGCATTTGCCGGTGGTGTGCAAATGGAACCCATGCTGTCCCGGCGTGAGGCCTTGCGCGGTGACCGCGAGTTCGACCTTGTCGCCGATGGCGAGAAGCCTGGCCTCGCCGGTGGGATTGCCCGAACCATCCATCAGTGTCGCGGTCGCGATCGTTTCGGATTCGGGTGGTGGAACACTGGCGCAGGCGGATAGGGCGAGGGCTGGGGCGAGCATGCTCGCCAATGTCAGGGTGCGTCTGGTTGGAAAAGTCATGGGCAGGTCTCCTTGATCTACCTGCCCAACGAAAAAGGGGCCGGATTGCTCCGGCCCCTTCTCGTGTTTCGTAGCGGAGTACCGCTCGATTACATGCCCGAACCCGGACCGTACGTGATTTCCACGCGGCGGTTCTGCAGTTCGCGGACACCGTCGGCGGTCGGAACGCGCGGGTTCGCTTCACCGAAGGCTTCGCTGCTGATGCGCATGTCGGGAACACCGCGACCCGTCATGTACTGACGGACCGATGCATTACGACGTGCCGCGAGGCCGAGGTTGTACTGCACGGTACCCGAACGGTCGGTGTAACCGGCCAGCATCACCGAGGCGTTGCCGCAGTTCTGGTAAGCCGAAATCGCGTTGTTGAGGACCGAGGCCGCTTCGGGCGTGATGTCCGAACGATCCCAGTTGAAGAACACGATGTAGGGCCCCGTGTTGCACGGCGGCGGG